>Ga0209162_1000539_pt1 | contig 41161 bp, 34 predicted proteins | sample YNPNPMetaG_FD_187121 | JGI IMG/M metagenome (GOLD analysis project Ga0209162, IMG submission 187121) | Anoxygenic and chlorotrophic microbial mat microbial communities from Yellowstone National Park, USA - YNP NP MetaG (SPAdes) (version 2) ...
CGTGGTGCGTGTTGCGTGGTGCGTGTTGCGTGGTGCGTGTTGCGTGGTGCGTGTGCGGATGGTTGCTGATAAGCTTATGGAGGAATGATCATGAAAGGCCGAAAGTTGCTTATGATCCCCGGGCCTGTGGAATTCACCCCTGAAGTTATGCGGGCAATGGGCATGCCCACCACCAGCCATGTGGCCCCGAATTTCATTGAAGTTTTTGGACAGGCACTTGAAAGGCTGCGCCAGGTTTTCCTTTCTCCCACCGGCCAGCCTTTTGTCGTGGCAGGCTCTGGCAGCCTGGCGATGGATATGGCCGCCGCCAACCTGGTGGAGGCGGGCGATGAGGCACTGGTGGTCAACACCGGCTACTTCAGCGACCGGTTCGGTGCAATCCTGGAGCGGTATGGGGCGCGGGTGACACATGTGCGCGCTCCGGCCGTTGGCGGCGCCCCCACGTTGGAGGAGGTAGAGGCCGCGCTCGGCGCCGGCAGTTACAAGTTGATGACCATTACCCATGTTGACACTTCTACCGCTGTCGCCGCCGATGTGAAGGGACTGGCAGCTTTGGGCCGGAAGTACGGTACGTTGGTTGTGGTGGATGGCGTCTGCTCGGTGGCAGGAGAGGAGCTGCGGCAGGAAGAGTGGGGAGTGGACCTGGTCCTCACCGCTTCGCAGAAAGCACTTGGCACGCCACCCGGCCTGGCATTGGTGATGGCCGGCCCTCGCGCGATAGAGGCTTTCCGCAGGCGTGGCTCACCGGTGGGCTGTTACTATGCTGACTGGACTAACTGGCTGCCTATTATGGAAGCTTATGAGGCGCGCAAACCGGCATATTACGGCACACCACCTGTCAACCTGATCTGGGCGCTCAATGTGAGCCTGGGGCAGATTCTGGAGGAAGGGATGGAGGCCCGCTTTGCCCGTCACCGCAGGCTCAGTAATGCCTTCAAAGCAGCCATCACTGCGCTGGGCCTGAAGCAGGTCCCGCTTAGCCCGGAGCTGGCAGCCACCACATTGACCGCCGTCTACTACCCTGACGGCGTGGATGGCACACTGTTAAGTTACGTCGGTGCGGCCGGGGTCATCCTGGCCGGCGGCCTGCACCCTGAGATCAGGACACGCTACTTCCGTGTCGGCCACATGGGCGCGGTCAGCCCTTCCGACATACTGGCCACTGCGGGTGCGATCGAGCAGGGGCTGGCTCAGGCGGGGTACAGGTTCGAGGCCGGAGCCGGCCTGGCCGCTGCGCAGGCTGTGCTTGTGACGTCTACCTGGCCCGTCCACTTTTGAGATAACGGGAGTTAAAATGGTCTGTTACAACAAAGTTAGCGCCGCTACGGTCGCCGAGCTGCGCCGTATCGTTGGTGAAAGCAACGTCTTTCTGGCCGACAGCGACCTTGAGGCAGTAGAAGCATATACCCACGATGAGACGGTGGGACTCCGCGCCATCCCAGAGGTGGTGGTGCGTGTCTCTTCGGCTCAGCAGATCGCGGAAGTCCTCAAACTGGCCCAACGGGAGCGGATACCCGTGACGCCGCGCGGGGCTGGTTACGGGCTGAGCGGCGGCGCCGTCCCGGTATTCGGTGGTATCGTCCTCTCCACAGAGAAGATGAACCGTATTCTGGAAATTGACAGGGAAAACCTGATGATCACCGTCGAGCCGGGAGTGATCACGGGCGATATTCACCGCGCGGTGGAAGCAGAGGGGCTGTTCTACCCGCCTGACCCGGCCAGCCTCGATTCCTGTACCATTGGTGGGAATATCGCCGAGTGTGCGGGCGGCCCGCGGGCAGTCAAGTACGGGGTGACCCGACATTACGTATGTGGCCTGGAAGCAGTGCTCCCCTCCGGCGAGATCATCACCTGTGGTGGCAAGCTGGTCAAAAACGTCACCGGCTATGATCTGCTCCAGTTATTGATCGGATCGGAGGGCACACTGGCCGTGGTGACAAAGATCACTCTGCGGCTGTTGCCGCTCCCCCGTGTGCAGGTGGACTTGCTGGCCCCCTTCGACGATTTTCAAGCCGCTGCCGATACCGTCTCCGACATCATCGCCAACCGCATCCTGCCCACCACCATCGAGTTTATGGAGCGGGATAGTGTGCTTGCGGTGGAGCGCCTGAGTCAGAAGGAAGTCCCCTACCACGACGCGGCAGCCCATTTGCTCATCCAACTGGATGGCAACACTATGGAGGCTGTGGAAGCGGATTACGAAATGGTGGCCGGGCTGTGCATGAAACACGGGGCGAGGGATGTGCTGGTGGCAAGAGACCGACGCACCCGAGATCGCCTCTGGGAAGCCCGTCGCCTGATCATCGAAGCACTAAAGCACGAAAGCCCTGTCAACCATATGGAGGACGTTGTTGTCCCGCGCGCGGAGATCCCGGCACTGCTGAGGGGCATTAAAGAGATCGCTGCGCGGTATGGTGTGCGCATCGTGTGCTTCGGCCACGCCGGGGACGGTAACGTGCATGTCAACGTGCTGAAGGATACCATTCCCGACCGGCAGTGGGAAGCGCTTGTGCCGCAGGTGACCGGTGAGACCTACCGGCTCGCGCTGTCGCTCGGCGGAACGATCACGGGGGAACATGGTATCGGCGCCACCCGCCGCCATTACCTGCCTCTGGCGTTGGACAGCGCACAGATCGCGTTGATGCGAGGGATTAAAGCGCTCTTCGATCCCCACAACATCCTGAACCCGGGCAAGATTTTCCCTGAGGATGATGAGCCTCCCTCCCCTGTCTGATTACCAGCTTGCGCTTGTCGAAAGCCCTGCCGCGGGCAAAAGATTCCTGGAAGGCCCTGCCGGCGCCGGGAAAACGACCGCGGGCGTCGCGTACCTCATGCAGATGCTGGTCTCTGGTGTCCCTGCCCGCTCCATCCTGGTGCTCGTACCTCAGCGCGTGCTGGCGACTCCCTATTATGATGCCCTGCGCAGTCCAGACGCTGCGGCCGGCGCTCAGGTGACGATCTTCACCATCGGCGGCCTGGCCCAGCGGATGGTTGACCTCTTCTGGCCACTGGTCGCCCGGGATGCCGGCTTTGCTCACCCGGAGTGCCCCCCCGTCTTTCTCACCCTGGAGACCGCCCAGTACTACATGGCGCGCCTGGTGCGCCCTCTGCTTGACCAGGGTTATTTCGATTCGGTAGTGATAGACCGTAATCGCCTTTACAGCCAGATTCTGGACAATTTGAATAAGGCTGCCGCTGTTGGGTTCCCTTATACCGGGATCGGAGCGCGGCTCAAAGCGGCCTGGGGTGGTGATCAGAGCAGGTGGCGCATTTACGATGAAGCCCAGGAGTGTGCCAACCGTTTCCGTGCCTGGTGTCTGGCTCACAATCTTCTCGATTTTTCGCTTCAACTGGAGGTCTTCAGGGATCATCTGTGGAAGGGCCACGGCGCTGCTGCTTCCCTGTGTCGTGACTACCTGCTGGGCACGTACACCCATCTGATTGCAGACAACCTGGAAGAGGACATCCCACTTACACACGACATTCTGAGAGAATGGCTGCCCCATTGCCACTCGGCGCTGCTCATATACGATTGGGATGCGGGCTACCGTCGCTTCCTGGGCGCTGACCCGGAGGGTGGCTATACCCTGTCTGAAATGTGCGATGAGCGTATCACCTTTGCCTCATCTCTCGTCACCTCACCCGGCCTGGAAAACCTCGGCAGGGCGCTGGCACACAGCCTGAACCGGCTGCCTGGGGAGAAGGTGCAATACGCCGGGATACGCACAGTTTTGAGACATGAGTATCGCCGCTACTATCCCCAGATGTTGGACTGGATCGCCGACGAAGTCACCACACTGGTCCGGGAGGAGAGGATCCCGCCAGGAGAGATAGTTGTGCTTGCTCCCTTTCTGAGCGATGCCCTGCGCTTTTCGCTGATGAACCGGCTTGAGCAGAGGGGGATCCCATCGCGCTCCCATCGCCCTTCGCGGGCTCTGCGAGATGAGCCGGCCACACGCTGCCTGCTTACCCTGGCGGCGCTTGCGCATCCCTCGTGGGGCATCTCTCCCAGCCGCTTTGACGTCGCCTACGCCATGATGCAGGCTATCGAGGGGCTGGACCTGGTGCGGGCACAGCTTCTCGCCGACATCGTGTATCGGATCAGGGAGGGGAAGCCCTCGCTCAGCTCATTCGACCAGATTATGCCGCCTGTACAGGAGCGGCTCACTTTCGTGCTGGGGGGAAGATACCAGCGCCTGTACGAGTGGTTGCAGGATTACCAGCGTGGTGAGGAAGAGGAGCTCGATCACTTCCTGGCCAGGCTGTTTGGTGAGGTGTTGTCGCAGGAAGGCTATGGGTTTCACACCAATTATGACGCAGCGCGTGTGGCACACGAGTTGATCGAATCGGTGCGCAAATTCCGCTGGGCGGCCGACGAGGACATTGCCGCCGGTGGGAAGCTGGGACAGGAATATCTGAGCATGGTCCAGGATGGTGTGATCGCCGCCCAGTATGTCCCTGGCTGGCAGCTCTTGCCGGAGGATGCCGTGTTGCTGGCCCCGGCATATACCTTCCTCATGTACAATCGGCCGGTCGAGGTCCAGTTCTGGGTTGATGTGGGAGAGCAGGGATGGTGGGAGAGGCTTGCCCAGCCACTCACCCACCCTTACGTGCTCAGCCGCCACTGGCCCCTGGGGAAGGTGTGGGGCGATGGCGACGAGGTCGCGGCGCGCAATGAGGCGCTTTCCCGCCTGGCCCTTGGCCTGCTGCGCCGCTGCCGACGCCGGGTTTACCTGGCATTCTGCGAACTGAGTGAACAGGGGTACGAGCAGAAAGGGGCGCTGCTGATGGCGGTCCAGCGTGTATTGCGTCGGATGGATGGAGCGGCCATATGATCTCTTTTATGCCCAGGCCCAGCCAGCGGGAGGTGCTCGGCTATACCGGCGGGCGTATGGGGGTCGCAGCCGTGCCTGGCAGCGGCAAGACCGTCACCCTCTCGGCGCTGGCTGCCCAACTGGTGCTCAGCGGGGTCCTTGCGGACGACCAGGAGGTTCTGATTGTCACGCTGGTCAATTCGGCAGTGGACAACTTTGCGGCCCGGGTAGCCAGTTTCATCCGCCAACGTGGCCTGCTTCCTCACCTGGGCTACCGGGTGCGCACGCTACACGGCCTGGCGCATGACATCGTCCGTGAGCGCCCGGGCCTGGTCGGCCTCTCCGAGGACTTTCAGATCGTGGACGAGAGGGAATCGGAGGAGATACTCCAGAGCGCGGTTGAGGCCTGGCTGCGTGCCCATCCTCACAGTGCCGATCCTTTCCTGTCCCCTGAACTGATTGAAAAGAGAAATGCCATTCGCGACCAGTGGGCCGGGCTGGTATTGGAAACTGTACGTAGTTTCATCCGCCAGGCGAAGGACCTTCAGCTCACTCCCGACGACCTGACGCAGCGTATCTCTCCCTTGTCGGGCCTTGAGGAGCCGGCCGATCTCTTTCTGCATGCCGGAGAAGGACACCCATTGCTGCTGGCCGAGATGTGCTGTGCTATCTACGCCGATTACCAGCATAGTCTGAACTACCGGGGGGCAGTTGACTTTGACGACCTGGTCCGCCTGGCGCTTCAGGCCCTCCAGGCGGATCAGACGTATCTGGAACGTCTGCGCTACCGCTGGCCTTTCATCCTGGAGGACGAAGCGCAGGATAGCAGTCGCCTCCAGGAGCAGCTCCTGCGTATGCTGGTCGGCCCTGCGGGGAATTGGGTGCGCGTGGGTGACCCTAACCAGGCTATTTACGAGACTTTCACCACCGCCAGCCCTTATTTCCTGCGCGATTTTCTGGAGGAGCGGGGGGTTATCTGTCGCGAGTTGCCTGACTCCGGCCGTTCAACCAGAAGCATTATAGACCTGGCCAATTTTCTGATTGACTGGACGCGTACGGAGCATCCTGTGGAAGCAGTACGGGACGCACTGAGGCCTCCCCACATCCGGCCGGCTCCCGCAGGAGACCCGCAGCCTAACCCGCAGGATGCCCCTGAGCAGGTGCGTATCGTTGTCCACCGCTTTACGCCGCAGGAGGAAGTGCGGGCGGTCGTGGATTCGCTGTGCCGGTGGCTGCCGGCGCATCTCGATAGCACCGTTACCGTCCTGACCCCCCGTAATCAGCGTGGCTTCGAGGTGGTAGAAGAGCTGAAGAAGCGCGGTGTGGAGTATGTGGAGCTACTCCGCAGCACCATGTCCACGCGCCGGGTGGCAGAAGTGTTGGGAAACGTTACACGCTATCTGGCCGACCCCGCCTCTCCGGTTAAGCTGGCGATGGCGTACAGAGCGTGGCGTCACCGTGAGCTGGAAGACCCGGAAATGCAGAAGCTCATAGGGAGCTTCTCCCAGATACTGCAACGTTGCCGTCAGGTTGAGGATTTTCTCTGGCCGCGGGCGGGGAGCGACTGGCTGGAGAGGTTAGATATGCTTTCCCCGGAGCTGAGCGGGCAGTTGGTGGAGTTCCGCGCGCTGGTGCGTCGCTGGCATGAGGCAGCATTGTTGCCTGTTGATCAACTACTGCTAACCCTTGCCCAGGACCTGTTCTATGAGCCAGCGGATCTGGCGCTGGCCCACAAACTGGCTGCTCTGTTGCGCAGGGTGGGTGAGAGTCATCCCCAATGGCGCCTGCCGGAGCTATCGCAGGAGCTGATGGTTGTTGCCCGCAATGAACGGCGCTTCCTGGGGTTGAGCGCGGAGGACACCGGCTTCGATCCCGACCAGTACAAAGGTAAGGTTGTGGTCGCCACTGTTCACAAGGCCAAGGGACTGGAGTGGGATCGGGTTTACCTGATGTCGGTTAACAATTATGACTTTCCCTCCGCGCAGCCAGGTGACCAGTTCATCTCTGAAAAGTGGTTTGTGCGCGATGGACTGAACCTGGAAGCAGAAGCGCTGGCACAACTGGCAGCGCTTCACGACTGGGGGGCTTACGAGGAGGGAGAGGCGACACAGAAAGCGCGTCTGGACTACGTCGCCGAAAGGTTACGTCTTCTATATGTGGGTATTACCCGTGCCAGGAAAGAGCTGATCATAACCTGGAACAGCGGTCGGCAGGGAGATTGTCGGCCGGCGCTTCCTTTCCTCGCGCTGCGGGCATTTTGGGAGAGGAGGGTTTCTCCGCAGATTGAGGGGGAAGAGGTGGTATGAGTTTACCTGCAGATTTCCAGTTCAGCCAGTCCAGTCTCCAGGACTACGTGGACTGCCCCCGGCGCTTTCAGCTCCGTTATGTTCAACGACTGGCGTGGCCTGCCATTCGGGCGGAGCCGCCTTTGGAAAGCGAGCGTGATCTCCAGCAGGGCCGCTTTTTCCACCGTCTGGTCCACCAGCATATGCTGGGCATTCCATCATCGCAGCTCTCAGCTCAGATCGCCAACGAAGAGCTGGGCCGCTGGTGGCGTAGCTATCTGGAACATGGGCCGGCCGATCTGCCGCAGGCTCGCTATGTTGAGGTGCTCCTTTCTGCGCCGCTGGGCAGTTATCGCCTGGTGGCACAGTATGACTTGATCGCTCTGGAACCCGGTGGGAGGGTGGTGATTGTGGACTGGAAGACCTCGCGCCGTCGTCACGGGCGGGGCTGGCTGGCCGGTCGCTTACAGACGCGGGTTTATCCTTACCTTTTGGTGAGGGCTGGCCGCGAGTTGAACGGTGGCCGGGAGTTTGCCCCGGAGCAGGTGGAGATGGTGTACTGGTTCACCGAATTTCCTCTTGCTCCCGAGCGTTTTGTCTACCGTACTGCTCAGTATCGGGAGGACGAGAGCTATCTGAGTGAGCTTATCAGGGAGATAGCGGGGCGCAGGGAGAGCGTCTTCCCTCTCACCACGGAGGAGCGCCACTGTCTTTTTTGCCGCTATCGCTCGTTTTGCCGGCGCGGGGTCAGGGCCGGCCTGCTCGATGAGGTGGAATTGCCGGAGGACGATGACTTTGGCCTGACGTTCGACCTGGAGCAGATTGCCGGGGTCGAATATTGACTCAACCTGTCGGTCCGGTATGTTTCACGTGAAACATATGCTGCTATTCGGGGAGCCCGGCTCACCGTCCTGACCTCAACTGCCGCTCACATGCGACCCGCATCACCTCTGATGGAGCCGGCTGACCGGTCCATATCTCGAAAGCCAGTGCCCCCTGCTCCACAAGCATCCCCAGCCCATCAATGGCCTGCGCACCGGACTTTCTTGCCTGTCGCAACAGCAATGTTTCCAGAGGATTGTAGACCAGGTCGAATACGGTCAGATGTGATGGTAGCGGCACCCCGGCAGGCCAGATAGACTCCTGTATATCAGGCCACATACCGACTGTGGTCGTGTTTACCAGCAGTTCTGCGCCATCGGCAGCGGTGACCAGGGACTCTGGCGTGAGCGCCTGTGCCGCCAGCCTGGGATCACCCAGCTCTGAGATGAGCCTGTGGGCGCGTTCCACAGTGCGATTCAGGATTGTGACCTGGCCGGCTCCCGCTGCCAGCAGCCCGTGTACCACAGCCCTGGCCGCACCACCGGCACCCGCGATGATGACACGCTTCCCCTGCGGCTCGAACCCTCCCCGACGCAGAGCATTGATAAAGCCCCGCGCATCCGTGTTGTAGCCGCTGGCGGTCGCCCCGTCCGGTCCACGGGTGATGAGGAGAGTGTTGACTGCACCAATCGCGGCGGCCTCAGGAGTGGTGGAATCGAGAGCCGACATCACACTCTGCTTGTGGGGCACAGTCACATTGGCACCGCGAAAGCCGAGCGCTACCAGGCCGCGCACAGCTTCCCTCACCAGGCCAGGCGCGACCGGAAGCGGCACGTAGCGCCAGTTCAGCCCCAGCGCCTCAAAAGCCGCATTGTGCATGGCTGGCGACAGACTGTGCTCCACCGGCCAGCCGATCACGCCGACAAGCTGTGTGCGCCCGTCAATCATTTACCCCGCACTCAACAGTTTCCTGACCACCTCAACCGCCTCGTTGGCGTTCTCGGCATACCCATCCGCGCCGATGAGCCGTGCCCAATCCGCGCTGGCAGGTGCGCCGCCAACGATGACCTTGACACCGGCGCGCAACCCGGCCTCCTCCAGCGCTTTGATCACCACTTCCTGGTTGCGCATGGTTGTGGTCAGCAAGGCCGACAGCCCGACGACGTCGGCGCCGACCTCCCGTACCTTGTCCACAAAAACGCTGGCCGGTACATCCACTCCCAGGTCATACACTCGGAATCCTGCCGCTCCCAGCATCGTCGCCACCAGGCTCTTGCCGATCTCGTGAATATCCCCCTCGACGGTGCCGATGACAACGATGCCGGGTACCTGCTGCTGTTCCTGCCGCGCCAGTAAAGCTGGTTCAAAGACCTGCATGGCGGCCTTCATCGCCTCGGCTGCCATAACAAGGTCTGGTATAAAGTAATCACCTTTTTCGTAACGCTCGCCCACGAGCTGCATGCCCGGGTTCAGTGCCCGTTCAATCGCCACAAGTGGGGCAATGCCTGCCTCAAGCGCCTGCACAGCCTGTGCCCTTGCCAGTTCAAGGTCGCCATTGACCACAGCCTCCTGCAACCGGATGATGATTTCCTCCATACTTTCCCTCCATGATTATTCGGTGGTGACTACAGGCAGGCGCTCCATGCCGGCCGCCTGAGCTGCCCGCAGCGTGATCTGCAGCAATTCCTGCAATACCTCGGGAGGACGTTCCTTTGGCAGGTAGGCAGCGATCACCTCCTCGACACGGCGGGCGGCCCTTTCGGTAATACTGAGGGCTCCCTTCTCCTCCCAGGCGTTGCGGAAATCGCGGTCTATCACCGGGGTGGGTATGAACAGTTCTTCCCGGAACCAGCGCCGTGTGTGCGGGAGGCTCAGAAAATTGCCCGCATGTCCTGCCTGCCGGACGATGTCGAGGGCCAGTGGGGTTCCGCGCTCGACAAGCCCGGCCACCAGCCGTCTGGCCATCCCGATGATCTCGGCATCAATCACCAGCTTTTCCAGGCTGAAGCAGCTCTCGAAGTCGAGCATCCCCGGCCCGGAAATCATGTTGATCCCCGCCAGCGCTCCGAGTATCGCGCCAATGCCGGACTCCAGCCCGCATTGGGCATCCACAACCTTGGCGTCCGACATTCCCAGGTAGGCATGAGTGGGCAGCCCCAGGGACTTGCCCACTTCCGCGCAGGCACAGTCTATCATCATCGTTTCTATTGCGCCCATAGGGGTCGTGCCGGTGCGCATATCAAAAGCTGCCGGGCTGGCGCCCCAGACAATCGGTGCTCCAGGATTGGCCAGTTGGTGGATGGTGATGCCGCTCAGACATTCGGCCGCATGCTGGACAACGGTGCCCAGGAGCGTGACCGGGCCGGTGGCACCCGCAAGCGGCATGCTGACCAGCTCCGCCGGCACTCTGTAATGAGCACAGTCAATCAGATTCTCACACGTGATCTCAGACCACTGGAGTGGAGGGGATGGACAGACATCGAAAACGGCGCGCGGCTTCTCCTGGAGCGCTTCTGCGCTCCCCGCCGCTGTCACCAACAGCTCTTTCATAGTGTGCCAGCTCGCGATCCCGAACGCTCCGGTGATCACCGGCTTGTCGGTATAGCACAACACCAGGTACAGCCGGTACAGATCGGAAATCTCCTGGGGCACGTCTGCGCACACGAGGGAAGTGGCGAGCGCATCCAGGGCTTCCAGGCCATCGGCCAGCTTGATGAAGCGGATGCAATCGGAGGTAACCGGCGGGCGGGAGCGGCCGCTGTGAGGGTCGAGAATCTCAATGGCAGCGGAACCGGGATCGAAGTGTACCGCGTCTCCACCGTACTGGACTGCCGCTTTGCCTCCGGCATCGTAAAGTTGAAATGAGGAGGGGACCGTTTTCAGTGCCTGGTGGACCAGCTCGGGTGGGATATGCGCCACTCTACGCTCAAACTCCACTCTGGCGCCGTGGCCGGCCAGCAAATGCAACGCCCTGGCGGAGTGGATAAGCACCCCCGGCTCCTCCAGTAAGGCGTATGCTTCGGATAGGATGTGCGCTATGGTCTCGGAGGAGAGGATTTGCAATCGTGGTCTCATGGCAGAATGTAACCTCCAGCCGCGGTCACCCTTTGGGAGGCGGGTTTACGGGGATGTAAGCTCTCAACACCGGCCTTCGCCTCCTGTCCTCCCTAAGGCTTTCAGCCGTTCCTGAAGGAGGCCGTAACCGCCCTGGCGCAGGAGGTAGGAGGCCAGGTAGAGCTTCCGCTCCTCTGTGGAATATGTTTGCAATCTGGCCAGGTACTCATCAACCTGCTCCGGGGTGTGGATGGCGGAGGCGTGGGCGAACAGACGCACCTGGCGTTCTAATTCCTCTACAGGAAGGTGGGTTGCCAGATCGAGAAGAGAGGCATGGCCGGAGAGAAGGCTCCGGTCTATCTGCTCCCGGCAGAACTGCTGAAAGCGGTTATAGAGGTCAGACAGAGAGAGGGAAACGGCCCGGTCGTCGGGGGTCAGCGGTTGGAGGAGGTTGACGCGGGTGCGGAGAAGAGCCTGCCAGCCGGCGCCAATCCCCAGGGCCAGAAGATAAGGGCTGGTCGGCGGGGGAGTGATGGAGCGCACCAGGGCAAAAACCAACAGGGCGCAAGCGATGTTTACACCGATCAGCAGAGCACTCCAGCCGCTCCGCAACGCCCGGCGGATGTCACTGTGGAAAGTCTGAATAACCTCGGTCAGGGCCCAGAGGAAGGCAAGCGCCGCTACGAGCAGATAGGGGCCCACCGCTGTTGCCACGTCTTCCATGTCCATAGCGGCCTTCCACACCATTTATCGCATTGCATACCTTATGCGTTGTGTACCCCATTATATCCGCTCTGCTTCCTGGCGCCCACGAGCGGTGAGGAAGACTTGCTGCCATCCCTGGAGCGTCCGGATTTCGACCAGCCCTTCCCGCTCCATAGTTTGCAAAACCGGCCGGATTTCCTCCGGTAAGGAGAGCGTGACAGCCGCCAGTTCAGTGAACAGGGCTGGCCCACCCCGGCGCAGGACCTTCAGAATCTCCCGCTTCAGTTGCTCTGAGCGGGAGGGGTCCACCTCTCTCACTCCTTTAGCCTGCTTCAGTTCCCGGGAGATGTTCTCCAGCTTCTCCTGCGAGGATTTGAGTGCCTCCGCTTCTGGGACATCCCCGTGGGCGCAGTAATTGACCACGATCTGACTCAATTGCACGGAAATCTCGGCCAGGGTTCTGATGACCTCAGCCGGCAACGTCCCCGGCGCGCGAGCTCCCTCGTTAGTATCTGAACCGTTCATTCTCCCACCCCCCGTAGCTGCAGCCTGACCTGAATCGCAAAGCAGTACGTGCGCCTGAGCATACCAGGAACGGTTACCTGTCCTGGGTGCGCATTCCGGCTACCCACTATTTTACAACCTCGGCCGGTAAATAGCAATCAGGCAACGGCTGCCTGTGCCGAGGCTTTCAGCACCCGCCCGACTAACTGGCTGCCCAGGATCGCCAGGCCGTCAATGGGCAGGTAGTGCGGAGACGTGTCCTCAAAGAGCACCTGAGCCTGTGATGGCAGTTCTCCATCTCCTGCCCAGTATACCAGAGCCAGGTGCACACGCGGGAGAACGGTAAAGGAATAGCCCGCATCGCCAAGGCTCAGTGGACGGCCTCCCAGTATCTCGGCGGCTCTGCGGAAGGCTCTGATCCCACCTCCCAACTCGCGCACCAGGCGGTCACCGGTGTAGCTCTGAAAGGCGCGCACGTAAAAAGTGCCACCCGGTAGCTCACGAAAGCTTACCCAGCGGCCGGAGGGGGTCGTGCCGTCGGCCGTGACCAGGTAGGTCAACAGCAGGCTCTGAATGAACGCGGGGGCCTCTTTACCGGTGCCGGCTTCGCGTACCAGAAAGTCGTGGTGGGAAACGATGTACCCCTGGTTGAAGAAGGTCAGGCGAAAATTACCTTCCTGGTCCAGCTCACACCCGCTGTAGAGTGCCAGCTTCCCGGGTTTGATCTGGCGCAGCTTTGCACGTGCGCCCGCTACAATGGCTGCGAGCTGGTCAACCCACTCCTGTGTGTGTCGGCCAGGCTCATCCTTCTCCTGCATTTTCGATCAGCTTAAGGAACTCCTCCCACTCCTCGCGGAAGAAATGCACGGTGACGAAGCCCAGCTCCAGGTGATAAGTCGTCTCACCGTCCGGCTCTTCAGAGCGCCACACGCTGAAATTCTCGGTTTCGGACAGGATGTCAATTGCAGGTTCTTGCATCGCTCAGCCTCCATAAACAGATTAACGGCGCAGACGTTTGAGCACGTCGGCCAGTTCCGGGGGGAGCGGAGCTTCGAGCGCCACTTCCTTACCGGTGATGGGGTGGGTAAAGCGCAGCCTGGCAGCATGGAGGAAATGACGTCCCTGGAGCAGGCGCTGGCGACGGTGACCGTACACTTCGTCGCCCACGACAGGATACCCCAGCCATGCCAGGTGTACCCTTATCTGGTGGGTGCGGCCGGTGACCGGACGCACTTCCAGCAGGGTGTGTTCTGCAAAGTATTCGGTGACGCGGTAGACGGTGCGGGCCTGCCTCCCGCTGTGGGTGACCACCATGCGTTTACGCCTCACACTGTCCCGGCCGATCGGCACCTCGATGATCCCCTCGGGAGGCTGTACCTGGCCTTCGACCAGTGCCAGGTAAGTCTTTAGCACCCCTCGCCGCTTGAACTGACGCTGTAGTGCCGCGTGGGTGGCTTCATCTTTAGCGACCACGATCAGGCCGGACGTATCTTTATCCAGTCGGTGGACAATGCCGGCCCGTTCCGGGCCGCCGACCCCGGCGATCCAGGGGTAGCGGGCCAGCAGAGCGTTGACGAGGGTACCACCAGCGTGCCCTGGGGCGGGGTGAACCACCAGCCCGGCCGGCTTATTGACCACCAGGAGTGCGGGATCCTCATAGATTATGTCAAGTGGTATCGCCTCAGGGAGAATCTGGGTAGAAGGCTGGGGAGGAAGTTGAACGGAGATCTTTTCTCCGGCCTGGACGCGATACCCCGGTTTGGTGGTTTTGCCATTAACCGTTACTGCACCGGTTTTGATAAGGCGCTGGACCGCTGCACGTGTCAGGTGAGGCACAATTGCCGTGACGATTTTATCCAGCCGCTCGCCGCTTTGCTCCGCTGCTGCGACAAACACTATGGTGGATAAAGCGGCTTCACCTGTCTCCGCCATCTCCGATCACCTGCTGGCTGGTGCGCTTTGTCTGTTCCTCCCCCAGCATCAACAATACGAGTATAGCCACCCCGGCAACGATAGCGCTATCGGCCAGGTTAAATATGGGCCAGTGATGCATGGGCCAGAAGTTCAAATCAATAAAGTCGGTCACACGACCCTGGCGCAGCCGGTCTATCAGGTTGCCTGTGGCGCCCCCTAGCTGGTACCCCAGCGCTACCCGCATAAGCCATTGGCCATCCGTCACCTGCCGATAGTAAACCAGGATGGTCACGATGACGATGATGGCCACTCCGATGAATATGTCACCCCACCCGGGCAGCAGGCCGAATGCAACCCCTGTGTTGGTGACGTGCGTGATGCGCAAGATCGGGGTCAACCAGGGGAGCAATTCACGTGATTCTCCTTCACCAAGTCGGGCAACCACCAGGTGCTTGGTGACCTGGTCGGCGAGCACAACAAACGCTGCGACAATAAGCAGTACCAGCAAGTCCAGTTTGCGTTGCTTCAAGTCGTTGTCCTCGTGCTGGCCTGTTCTTTGCGGGATTGACACTCCAGGCAATATCTCACATAGGGCAGCGCCTCCAGACGGGCCCGATCAATTCTGACACCGCAGGCCTCACAGAGGCCATAGGTGCCGTTGTCAAGTCGGGCAAGAGCCTGTTCCACTTCCTCCAGTGTGGCTTCGATTTTGCGCTTAAGAGCCACACCCACCGTCTGCTCGAAGGCTTCCGTGGCATCGTCAGCGATATGGTTGCGGTAACCGATGCTGTCGTACTCGGCGGCATCGAGGCTTTCCAACTGTGCCATCAATTTAGCCCGCTCTTCCAGCAGTTCCTGTCTTGCCCATTCGTATGAGAATGACATGGCACCCTCCTGAGCCTTGTACCCCTTTGTGTCTATTCTACATTACCCTACCCGAAATGGCAAGTACAATTTGCTCGCAGTTGTCCTACAACTTTGGGACACACCCGTCCTGCTCCGTTACTTGTACATTACCCTACCCGAAATGGCAAGTACAATTTGCTCGCAGTTGTCCTACAACTTTGGGACACACCCGTCCTGCTCCGTTACTTGTACATTACCCTACCCGAAATGGCAAGTACAATTTGCTCGCAGTTGTCCTACAACTTTGGGACACACCCGTCCTGCTCCGTTACTTGCGAAGGCGCTTTTTCCGTGGTATAATTAGAACAAAAGTTCTAATTCGCAGGTTTCCGGTTGACAGGCTGCCCTGGCGTGGTACAATTAAGCGCCCTGCGGGGCAGGCCGTTGTTGGGCGGGGCGTAAACCCGTTGCCAGAACGCACAGCCAGAACAGTCGCGGAAACAGGAGGAAAAGTGGCTTCCAGGAGACAGCAATACACCGAGGCTGCCATCCAGGTGCTGGAGTACCCGGAGAATATTCAGCGCCGCCCGGGTATGTATGTCGGCGGACGGGGTGCGTCAGCGCTGCACCATCTGGCCATCGAGGTGATCGACAACGCCGTAGATGAGGCGCTGGCCGGCCGGTGCGACTACATCGAGGTCACCATCCGCTCCGACGGCAGCATCGTCATTTCCGACAACGGCGATGGCATCCCGGTGGGCATGCACCCGGAGAAGAATAAACCGACACTGGAACTGGCCTTCACCGAACTGCATTCAGGCGCCAAGTTCGATGAGGGTACCTATTCCACTTCGGGTGGTCTGCACGGTGTGGGTGTCAAAGCCACCAATGCGCTTTCCTCCTGGCTGGAAGTGACTGTGAAGAGGGACGGTGTGCTTTACCGGCAGCGCCATGAGCGTGGTCTGCCCGTCACCCCGGTGCTCATCCTCGACCCGCATACTCAGGAAGTCATTGGCCAGGTCGGTGTCCGTGGGGAAGTCAAGGCGGTCCAGGAGCACAGGGATAAGAATATCGGTACCGGCACCACGGTGGCCTTTATGCCCAACCCGGAGTTCCTCGACGTGGTCGAGTTCGACTTCGCCACGCTGGCCCGCCGCCTCCAAACAGTTGCCTTCCTGATACCCGGACTGCGCGTGCGGATAGTGGATGAACGCACCAAAGGGCAGGAACGGGAATACTGCTACCAGGGCGGGCTGGTCGAGTATGTCGAGTACCTCAACCGCGAACGCCGGGGTCTTCATCCCCCTATCGAGATCCGGGGCGAGGCCGAGGATGGCACTCAGGTCGAGGTTGTGCTTCAGTACCACACCGACGAAGATGAGGAAATCGTCTCCTTTGTCAATACGATCCCCACACCCGATGGAGGCAAGCACGTAGCTGGCTTCCGTTCTGCGCTGACCAAGGCCATCAATGTCTTTGCGGCTGAGAAGAAACTGCTCCAAAAAGGGGACGAGATCACCGGCAAAGACACCACCGCCGGCCTGACCGCGATAGTGAATATACGGATGCGCGACCCTCAATTCACCTCCCAGACCAAGACGCAGTTGGGTTCCGACCAGGTGCAGGGGCAGGTGCATTCCATTGTCTACGAGGCGCTGCTCACCCGTTTCCGCAAAAACATCCCTTTGGGCAAGAAGATTGTGGAGCGCTGCCTGGCTGCCTCACGCGCCCGTCATGCTGCAGCCAAAGCCCGTTCGCTTGTCATGCGCCGCTCCGTGTTGGAGGTGGATGAGTTGCCCGGTAAGCTGGCCGATGTCGCCAAAGGCAGCCCGGTCGAGCAGACCACCCTCTTTATCGTCGAGGGGGATAGCGCGGGGGGTTCCTGCAAGCAGGCGCGTGACCGGCGTTACCACGCCATCCTGCCGCTGCGTGGCAAGATCCTCAATGTCGAAAGAGCGCGGCTGACCAAGGCGCTGAGCAACAAGGAGATTAAGTCTATTGTCGCTGCGATAGGCGCCGGTGTGGGAGCCGATTTCGACATAGAACAAATGCGCTACGGTCGTGTGGCGATCCTGGTTGATGCCGACGTGGACGGCGAGCATATCAAGACGCTGCTCTACACGCTCTTCTGGCGATTGATGCGCCCGATGGTGGACACCGGTCGCCTCTACGTGGCCCGGGCCCCGCTTTACCTGTTGCGCAATGGCCGCGAGAGCCGCTACGCTTACAGCGATGCGGAGCGGGACCGCATATTGGAGGAATGGGGGCATCCCAAAGGGGTGGTAATCCAGCGTTACAAGGGTTTGGGCGAAATGAACCCGGAGCAGTTGAGGGAGACGATCTTCAAATTGGGCGATGGAGATAATCCCGCTCTCAATGAACACATTGTCCAGGTGACCGTGGATGAAGTACATGCCGCCAACGCCGCCGTCTCCCTCTGGATGGGAGGCAGCCCCGGCCGCCGTCGCCAGCGGCTGATGCGTCACTGGGATGGCACCGGCCTGGTGGATGAGAATGGCGCCGGCTATTTAGAGGAAGACGAGCTGATGGACGAGCTGGTGGGTGAGGAAGGCGAAGAATGAGCGACGGTGCATCCGTGAGCAGTGACCTTGCGACGATCGAAATAGAGACGGTGGAACTGGCCGATGATATGACGCGTGCCTACATCGGCTATGCCCGTGAGACGATCACTGACCGTGCTCTCCCGGATGTGCGCGATGGTCTCAAGCCGGTCCAGCGGCGCATCCTTTACACGATGCACGAGCTAAGGCTGTTCCACGACCAGCCGTACAAGAAGTCCGCTCGTGTCGTGGGAGATTGCCTGGGAAAGTATCACCCCCACGGTGACCAGTCCGTGTACCTTTCTATGGTGCGCCTGGCCCAGCCGTGGGTGATGGCAGTGCCGCTGGTTGATGGGCAGGGCAACTTCGGTTCCATTGACGGCGACAGCCCAGCGGCCATGAGGTACACTGAGGCCCGCCTCACTGCTGCTGCCGAGACTATGCTGCAGGACCTGGAGATGGAGACGGTGGACTGGACGGATAACTTCGATGGCTCACTCCGTGAGCCGACCGTCCTGCCTGCCGTCTTGCCCAATCTGCTGGTCAACGGCACCGATGGGATTGCCGTCGGCATGGCCACACGTATGCCGCCCCACAATCTGGGCGAGGTCTGCGATGCGATCGTCCACGTAGCCCGCAACTGGGACAGACGGGATCAGATCACCGTTGACGAACTGATGAGGTTCATCCCCGGCCCCGATTTCCCTACCGGCGGTATCCTCTACCGTTACCGCGATGACGGCGAGGGCGTGGTTGATGCGATCAAACAGGCTTATGAAACCGGCCGTGGTCGTATCGTGATGCAGTCGCGGCTCAGCATTGAGGACATCGGCGGAGGCAAGGCCAACATCCTCGTCACCGAACTCCCCTACGGGGTGCTCAAATCCACCGTGCTGGAGAAGATCGCCAGGGAGGTGCGTGAGGGACGGATCACCGGCGTCACCGACCTGCGGGATGAGTCAGATCACACCGGTATGCGCGTTGTCATTGAGGTCTCCCGCCAGGCGAGTCCGCAGGAGGTGCTGAAGCAGGTCCTCAAGTACAGCCAGCTTCGCGAAACGTTCGGGGTGATCAACCTGGCCCTGATACCTGCCGGAAACGGTATGACCCGGCCGGCTTACCTCTCACTCCGGGACCTGATCGTCCATTTTATTACTCATAGATTGGAGGTCATCGTCCGGCGCAGCCATTTCGAGCTGGAAAAACGCCGTGCCAGGTTGCACATTGTGGAGGGTCTGTTGAAGGCCCTTGACGTGTTGGACCAGGTCATCGAGACTATTCGCCGCTCTCAGACTGCGGACACGGCCCGCACCAATTTGATGAAGAAGTTCGGATTCACCGAAGCCCAGGCCACTGCCATACTCGATATGCAGCTACGCCGCCTGGCCGCGCTGGAGCGTAAAAAACTGGCCGACGAGGAGAAGGAGCTGAAAGCACGTATCAGGTATCTGGAAGAGCTGCTCGCTTCGGAGGCCAGACGGCTCGAGGCGGTGGCAGAGGAGATGACGGAGCTTAAACGCCGCTTCGCTGTGCCGCGCCGCACGATCATTTTAGAGCGCGAGGAGGCTACTGCGGGAGTTGTTACCACCGAAGCTGATCTGGTGATGCCTGCGGTAACCCAGATGCTTGTGCTCACGCCCGAGGGCGTACTGCGGACTGCTGCCGCCGGATTCTCCTATCGGGCCACCCGAGGGCTGACCAGGCAGGCAGTCCGGGACGTTCATCTGGCCCACGTCGTCGCTGAGCCGGGCGATGAAGTGCTGCTCCTGACCAGCCGCGGGCGGGGCTGGAGGGGCAATGTGGGTTACGTCCTCGAGCAGGGAGGGGCCAGGGAGCTGGGCCTGGAGCGCGACGAGAGGCTCATCAGTATCGCAGTCCTCCGACCCGAGGCATATGTGATTATGGGTACCCGCCTTGGCCGGGTCAAGCGCACCGCTGTCTCAGATCTGTCCATGCCTGAGCGCACCTGGGAGACGCTGATGGGGTTGGGCGAAGAGGATGAGCTGCTGTTCGGTGCGGTGGCCGGCGCAGGGACGCATCTCTTGTTCTACACGGTCGGAGGGCAACTGCTCAGGCTGGATGGGGATGAGATCAACCCTCAGCAGACCGGTACGGCGACCGGTGTGGTCGGTATCAAAATCAAACCCGGCGACCGCCTGCTGGGCGGTACGGTGGTGGCGCATGCTGCCCAGACAGAGGGCAAGTCGCAGGTAATTGTCTTCTCAACGGCCGGTTACGCTCATCGTGTCCCTCTTGCGGAATTCCCGGTGCAGGGGAGGGGCGCTATGGGTGTGCGCTGTCTGCGTCCCTCCAGGAGTGGCGGCGACGTGGGCGGAGTCGCGGTCTGGCAGGAGGGCACAATAGACGTGTATCTCTCTGATGGGCGCAGACAGCGCTTTGATTTAAAGGATATCCCCGAAGGAGCACGCGACGCGCTGGGCAAGAAGCTGCTCGATGCCGGTAAGGCTACCGTCGAACGAGTTGTGGTGCTGATCTAGTAATGTCCGGAGCAACAGGACTCGCTGATCTGAGCTGGGGAATTGTAGGGCACGGGTGGGCGGTAAAGCTTCTGCAGCGTGCCATCCTGACACAGAACGTCTCCCACGCCTACCTCATTACCGGCCCCTCCGGTACCGGCAAAATGACACTGGCACGGGCGTTTGCCACTGCCTTACTGTGTCGGGAAAGCGGAGCGGTGCCCTGCGGTAGATGCCGTGCCTGTCGCCTGCTCGCCACCACTGCCCGTCATCCCGACCTTTATGTTGTTGAGTCCGAACATACGGGTGCCGACCTGAAGATCGAACAGGTGCGTGAGCTACAAAGGCAGCTTTCAGTTTCTCCGCTGGAGGGACGCTGGAAGGTAGCGATCTTAAATCGCTTCGAGGAAGCCACCGCTTCCGCAGCGAACGCGCTGCTTAAGACGCTTGAAGAGCCTCCCGCTTATGTCGTAATTCTGGTGCTGGCGGCAGAGGCGGAGTTGCTCCTCCCCACCGTGGTGTCACGCTGTCAACAGATAAACCTGCGCCCGCTCCCTGTGAACGCGATCAGGCAGGCGCTTATCGAGCGGGGACTGGCGGAGCCGGAGCAGGCCGGATTGCTGGCACATCTCTCCGGTGGAAGGCCAGGTTGGGCCATACGCGCTGCCAGGGACAGAACGTTGCTCCAACAACGAGAGCAACGTCTGGAGGAGCTATACAGGCTGCTGGGCGCTTCTCTGAACGAGCGCCTGCTCTATGCCGGAGAACTGGCGCGTGACCTCACGACCGCCCGGGAGACGCTCGAGCTTTGGGCCCGTTGGTGGCGTGATGTGATGGTGGTCGCTGCCGGAGCAGATGCGCCGTTGACCAACGTGGACCGCTACGGTCTGCTGCAGGCCCACGCCGATCGCTTCGGGCTTACGCGAAGTGCTGCTGTAGTGGAGGCAATGGTCGCGGCAGCCACCAGATTGGAGCGTAACGCCAACCCGCGCCTCACACTCGAGGTTTTGATGCTTGACCTGCCCCATCAGTAAAAAAACCTCCGACAGACCGCCGGTCTATCGGAGGCCGTTGTGCTCACCTGCCTGGTTGCCTGTGCCGCGCTATGTGCCGGACTGACGTCTCTGGACGTTGATTCGTACTGCTGTGCGTTCCTGATCGTCAATGTTTACCTCGACGAACGAGGGCACACAGACAATATCAATACCGTCTTCCTCCAGATAGCCCCGGGCGATGCAGATCGCTTTGATGGCCTGGTTGACCGCGCCGGCCCCAATAGCCTGTACATCGACCTCCCCCTTTTCCCGCATCACGCCGGCAATAGCCCCGGCTACTGCAGTTGAGCGAGAATTGGCCGCGACTTTGATGACATCCATTTCTCCTCTCCTCATGCCTGGTGGTCCTTTTGGTACGTTACGTCAAGGTTTGCTCGGACCAATAACCAATATACATCAAAAAGCGTCTTTATGCAAGCGCTGCAATCCACATTCGCGTAAGTCCTGTTATCAGGCCACGGTCTGGTGATAGCCCTGCGCAGCCCAAGCTGGAGGGGAAGCAAAGATTGTAGGACAACTGCGAGCAGTTGTCCTACATCCCACCCTCTGCCCGAGGCATACGGATCATGGCCGTTCGGCCAGGGTGACCTGGACGGTCAGCTCCTCTCCATCCCGCACTAACGTAACTGTGATGGTATCTCCCACCTGGGTCCGGGTCTCAAGGTAGGCGATGAACTCTTTGGAACTGCTGACAGGTTCGCCGTTAAGCGCGGTAATGACGTCGCCCCCGACCGGGATGCGATAGCCGCCCAATCTTACCATCTGGGTACCGCCCCGGATACCGGCGCGTTCAGCGGGGCTGCCGGCCACAACTTGCAACACGAGCAGGCCCGTATCCGGCACATTTATTCCTCCCTGGCGCAGAGCCTTGCTCCACTCTCGTGTCAGTGGGAGGTATTCTATCCCAAGCCATGGATGTGGGTAGCGGCCGTGGGCGATCAGTTGGGGCACGACGCGTCGCACCGTGTTGACCGGCACGGCAAAGCCAATGCCGGCCGAGGCCTGGCTGGGGCTGATAATTTGAGAGTTGATCCCGATCAGGCGGCCGCGCATGTCAAGCAGTGGTCCTCCAGAGTTGCCGGGGTTGATGGCTGCGTCGGTCTGGATGGCTTCGCCGATGAAGCGGCCGTCGGGGCTCTCGATGATACGTCCCAGTGCGCTGATCACTCCCACCGTGAGCGTCCCTACCTGACCAAATGGGTTGCCGATGGCGACGACGAACTGCCCCACCCGCAGACTTTCGGAGTCGCCCAGTGGGATCGGTTGGGGGAGGTTATCCGCCTCAATATGAAGCACTGCCAGATCATTGGTGGGGTCCACACCCACGATCCTGGCCTGATACGACCGTCCATCAGCCAGCGTAACTGAGAGCTCCTGAGCATTCTCAACCACATGGTAGTTGGTGACGATATGTCCCTCGGTGTCGTATATGAATCCCGAGCCGGTACCTTCCTGGGGCACCGGATTGAAGAAGAAGTCGTAGGCGTAGCTGATGCTGCTGATGTGCACCACGGCCGGGCCGGCCAGTTCGTACACCATCTCTATCTGGGCCTCGAGTGCATTGGCCGGTTCCTCCGGTGCCACCGGCACCTGGGGGGGAGCCTGGGTCGGCGTGGGTATCAGGGTGGGTAACGGCGTGGCAGTGGGTGCAACCAGTTGAGCGGCCCGGTTACACCCCAGGCTTGCAATCGCCAGAACAATTAACGCCAGGAATATCAACCTCAGTTTGCTCATTACTAATCTCCTATACTTTTTAAGGCATTGTGGCAAAAGCTGCAGCAGGCTGGAAAGCCTGCTCCACGAGCAGCCTGGAGAGGCTGCTGGCAGGCTGAAAAGCCTGCCACGTTTTAAGGCGTTGGAGTGTAGAGTCTCCAGCCGACCTGCGGACAGGCTCTTACTGCGGACGTTCACCAGGAACCCGCTCAAAGGTGATGCGGCCATCGCGGGCATCAACCATCACCGTATCTCCCTCGGCAAAGCGACCTTGCAACAGTGCGAGCGCCAGCGGGTCCTGCACTTCTCGCTGGATGACCCGTTTGAGTGGCCTTGCTCCGTAGACCGGGTCGTAGCCTGTCTCCGCCAGGTATTCCCTGGCCGCACCGTTCCATACCAGGCCGATACGCCGTTCGCCCAGCAGCTCGCGCAGGTGGCTCATCTGAATGTCCACGATTTGCAGCAGGTCCTCGCGGGTCAGATTGCGGAACAGGATGATCTCGTCAACCCTGTTCAGGAACTCGGGACGGAAGGTGCGGTCAAGTTCCTCCATCACCCGCTCGCGCCCGGCTTCTACGCCAAGCTCCTTGATCCAGCGGCTACCGATATTGCTGGTCATTATAATTATGGTGTTGGTAAAGTCAACCGTGCGTCCGTGACCATCGGTGAGGCGCCCTTCATCGAGCAGTTGGAGCAGCGTGTTGAAGACCTCGGTATGCGCTTTCTCAATTTCGTCGAACAGCACCACGCTGTACGGGCGACGGCGTACTGCCTCGGTGAGCTGGCCTCCCTCTTCATAGCCGACGTATCCGGGCGGTGCTCCGATGAGCCGGGAGACGGTGTGGCGCTCCTGATATTCGCTCATGTCAATGCGCACCATAGCATCTTCGGTGTCGAAGAGGAACTCGGCCAGCGCACGTGCCAGTTCTGTCTTACCCACACCGGTCGGCCCCAGAAATATGAAGGTGCCGATGGGACGCCGTGGGTCCTGGAGGCCGGCGCGCGCCCGCCTGACGGCATTGGCGACAGCCCGCACCGCTTCATCCTGGCCGATCACCCGCCGGTGAAGCGCCTCCTCCATGCGCAGCAACTTCTCCACTTCGCCTTCCAGCAATTTGGCGACGGGGATGCCCGTCCATTCGGAGACCACCTCGGCCACGTCCTCAGAGCTGACCTCCTCTTTGAGCAACGGCCGGTCGCCCTGCAACTGACGCAGCCGCTCCTCCTGCTCACGCAACTGGCGCTCCAGGGCGACAAGTGTCCCGTACTGCAGCTCCGAAGCGCGGGCATAATCCAAAGCCCGCTGTGCTTCCTCGATCTGATGGCGGACACGCTCGATCTGTTCTTTTGTCCCACGAATAGCCTGGATGGCGGCTTTTTCCTGCTCCCAACGCGAACGGAGAGCAGACGATTGCTCCCGCAGGTCGGCCAGTTCCTTTTCCAATTTCTCCAATCGTTCCTTGCTGGCCTGGTCCTTTTCCTTCTTCAGCGCCTCCCGCTCGATCTCCAGTTGCATAATGCGCCGGTCCACCTCGTCAAGCTCGGCGGGTCTGGAGTCTATCTCCATGCGCAGGCGAGAGGCGGCTTCGTCAATCAGATCAATCGCTTTATCCGGTAACTGGCGGTCGGCGATATAGCGCTCGCTGAGCGTGGCTGCAGCGATAACCGCACTATCCTGAATGCGCACGCCGTGGTGTACCTCGTAGCGCTCCTTGAGACCGCGCAGGATACTGATCGTTTCCTCGACCGAAGGCTCGTCCACGTAAACCGGTTGGAAGCGACGCTCCAGCGCTGCATCCTTTTCGATGTACTTGCGGTACTCGTCCAGCGTCGTCGCTCCGATGGCGTGCAGCTCGCCACGGGCAAGCATGGGCTTGAGCATGTTGCTGGCGTCCATCGCCCCCTCGGCTGCACCGGCCCCGACTACGGTGTGCAGTTCGTCAATAAACAGAATGATCTCCCCGGCAGCGTCGGTGACTTCTTTGAGCACGGCCTTAAGACGTTCCTCGAATTCGCCACGGTATTTGGTGCCCGCGATCATGGCGCCCAGGTCGAGGGCGACAATACGCTTGTTTTTAAGCCCTTCGGGCACGTCACCACGCACGATGCGCTGGGCCAGCCCCTCGACGATGGCGGTTTTGCCAACGCCGGCGTCGCCGACCAACACCGGGTTGTTCTTGGTGCGGCGACTCAGGATCTGCATCACACGTCTGATCTCCTCGTCCCGTCCGATCACCGGGTCAAGCCTGCCCTGGCGAGCCAGTTGTGTCAGGTCGCGACCATATTTTTCCAAAGCCTGATATGTAGACTCTGGGTGTGGCGACGTGACGCGCTGACTGCCACGTATACTCGTTAATGCGCGCAGGATGGCGTCCTCAGTGATGCCGTAGGCGGTCAGGAAGCGAGAGGCCGCCCCACCGGATGGCCCGCAGAGCGCGAGTAATAAATGCTCGGTGCTGACGTACTCATCGCGCATACGGCCGGCGATCTTCTGTGCCTCGTCCAGTGCCCGGCTCAGCTCCCGGGAAAGCCCTACCTGTGCCGTAGCTCCGTAGACCTTGGGCTTGCGCTGGAGTTCCCGCTCCAGTGCAAGTGCCATCTCGCCGGGATTGGCTTCCAGCTCTTGTATGATCTGGGGTACAATGCCGTCGGACTGGCGCAGAAGAGCCAGCAGCAGGTGCTCAGGCTCAATCTGGCCGTGGCTGTATTCTCCCGCGAGCGCCTGCGCTCCAATCACAGCCTCCTGTGCTTTTTGTGTAAAGCGGTTCAGATCCATATCTTTTCCCCGTTTTCCTGAGATTGCTGCTGCGATTGTAGCCGCTTTGTATTAGATTCCCAATAGCGGAGTGTTTGATTTACATAAGAGGGCTCTGGCCATCCTCACCGACATCTGTCCCCAGCACTGCGCGGTATACACTCAGCGTGATCCGGGCGGTCTGTTCCCAGGAGAAGCGGGCGGCCTGTGCCAGCCCCTGCTCACGCATACGGTTTCGCAACGTCTCGTCTGTGATCACGCGGGCCAACGCTCCGGCAATTTCTTCGATCTCCTCCGGGTTTACCAGCAGGCCGGCTTCACCCACCACTTCGGGCAGTGATGAACGGTCGGAGACGACGACCGGGGTGCCACAGGCCATTGCTTCCAGTGCCGGCAGTCCGAATCCTTCATAAAATGAGGGCGTGGTCAAAAGTATGGCCGCGTTGTAGAGAGCGGGCAGGTCGGTGTCCGGGACGTTGTGGAGCAGGTGTACCTGCCCTCTCAATCCCAGTTCCTGGATGCACTCGAATATTGGTTGGTACAGCCAGCCGCGCCCTCCAACCACTACCAGTGGGGCGTCCGTCACCTGCTCATCCAGGAGTAAGCGATAGGCGCGGAGCAGGCCGGGCAGGTTTTTGCGCGGTTCGAGTGTCCCTACGCAGAGCAGGTACCCGGGCCGCAGGTTGTAACGGGCGGCTATTCTCGCGGCCTCCATCGCCGGCATGGGGTGGAAGCTCGGGTCTGCGGCCAGATGTGCTACCGTGACCCTTTCCTGTGCCACCCCCAGCAGCGCGACCAGGTCCGCTTTGGTGGCAAAGGAATCGGCCAGGATGTGGTCGGCGCGCCGCACTGCCCACACAATCTGGCGATTGTAGTACGCATAACTGGCAGGGGTGAGGAATTGGGGATAGTGCAGAAAGGTCAGGTCATGGACGGTGATTACCGAGCGACGATAACCGAATGCCGGTGGGATAAAATCGGTGGTGTGGAGCAGATCAAGCCGCAGGCGTGCAATCTCTGCTCCCAGTGCCCAGCGTTCCAGCCGATGATGTGAGGGGGTCCAACAGGGGACGGCACGGAAATTTGGCCCCGGGACGAAGGGAGCACGTTCTTTGCGGCTATGCAAAACACGGTAATCTGTGGCCCCGTCCAGTTTCGCCAGCGCTTCGAGCAGATGCAGCGTGTAGTTGCGGATACCTCCCCGGGCATAATACACTATCCGTGCATCAATCCCGATGCGCATCCATCGTTCCGGCGTCATAACTCTGGCACTCCGTGCTCACCGGGCCTGGCTCTCCGTCTCCTCGGGGGGCACATAGCCGGGGCCATAATAGTAAATGGCCCGGCGAGGGGCATATTTACTGACGAATGTATCCTCGAAGAGCAGGTCGCCTGAGGCACTGTAGACGCGCCGGCGGATCGTGGCAGTCAGCCCGTTAACTTCCTTTTGCCACTGTTTCACCGTCCCCGGGGGCAGCTTCTCGTCCAGCCTGTAAACGGGAGGGCCGGGCGCGGTTTCGTCACTGATCGCCGGCCCCTCCTTCTCCACCCGTCGCCCATCGCCTGTGGAGTAGAAGCGAAAGATCAGCCGATGGGCGTGCTCTTCGATCTCCGTCTCTATGAGCAGCGGGTACGGACGGTCGTTCAGGAAACGGAAGTCCACCAGCGGCGAGTAGATGGTGGCATCCATCCCCACCCCTGCATTCATCAGCTCGTAGTACCCCACACGATGATTGTGGGGCCAGCGTTCGAGAATAGGGTAGCCACCCCAGAAGGCCGCACGGAAGGCGGTGGTCGAGACCTGGCAGATGCCCCCGCCAACCTCAATGGCGAGCTGTTCCCCCAACGTGACATAAGACTCGTCGTAACCAGCCTCGGCGCTCACCTCTCCAAGGTAGCGGTTGAAAGAGAAGGTCTCACCGGGAGCAATAACCAGACCATCGAATTTGCTGGCTGCCAGGCGAATATTATGATCGCGCCCGGAGGGGGAACCGATGAAGTAGGAATCACCTTCAGCTACCAGTTCGGTAATGCCTGACTCCTCGGCAGTTAGCGTATCCGGATACCTGGGCGGGACAGGGCGGACGACGAGTGGAACCTGGTGGTGGCCGGCTAGCAGCTCCTGCACAATTGCGGTCAGGCTGCCCTCTACGTCCAGGGCGCGCCCCTCCCTGCTGGGAGTGATGGCTTCCAGGCGTTTCGTCCTCTCGTTGAAGTGAAAGCGGGCATCCACCGGCTCGATCGCCAGTGTGGTGCTCAGGCCGGTCAGGAAAGAACGGAGGGGCTCCTTATCTAATGTAACGTGCAATGCCCCGTCCCTGGCTTCGACCGTCAGCATGGTTGCCAGTTGCTCAGGTGGGATCACCCAGGGGCCGGGGTCATTCTCCAGCGGCTGTGCCAGGGTCAGGGTGAGTGGGCTACTCAAGATCATCGCGGCCTCAGCGCGGCCCGGTTCGGCGTCGCTGATGGCAGGCTGTACTTCCCGGATGACCAGCCTGACACCGTCAGGCGAAAGGGTGGTCAGGGCTGGATATAGCGCAGCGAGCGTCGCTTCCACGTCCAGAGCCCGGCCAGCTCGCGCTTCCCTGATCATTGGGGTGAGATCGTTGAAGGAGAGGGCAGCGTCTGTGGGGGGAAAGTCCACCTGTCTGGCCAGCGCCTCCAAATACAGGCGTGCGAGCTGTTCATCATAGACCAGAACGGGGGAGACCTCTGCGCCGAAAAGAAGCAATTTAAGATGGTCGGCGATGCTGCGGGGCGGGGTTGATGCACGACCGACGGCGTAAGCGGCGGTCACTGTGGCCTGAGTGTGCAGTTGAAGGCCCAGGTCGGTGACGCGGGCGGACCACGAACGATCGGGTCCGTACAGCATCAGCCGGGGCATTTTAGAGGTCAACCCATTCTCCAGAACGGCGGCCGCCTCCTCTGGCCTCATCCCACCCACTGTGATCCCCCGGATCGAGACGCCCGGGTAGATACGCTCTGCATGATACCACTCGAAGGCCGCTACCGATCCCCCCAGGAGGCATGCCGCCGCACATAAGAGCAGGCCGAATGCGAGATTAATCTTTTGATTTCTCGTCACCTGCACGGTAAGGAACAGGAATGTATTGCACCGAAGGGCGGCGTTGCGCGGGCTGGCGGTAGAGTGTCATCAATTTGTACACCGTATCCGGCATATCTGTGCTGACCGGTAACCCCAGTTCGCGGGCTTCTTCCACAGTGATGGGGTAGTCGTGAGTCCAGCGCCCCTCGGAAAGCGCCTGAGCCACGAACTGTGCCCGTTCCGGTGGCATATGCTCGGACAGAATTGCCTCCACCCGTGTGCGGACCTGGGTGATGGCCTTGCGAGCCACATCTGCCAGGATCAGCGTCTTGTCCTCTACCTCGTTGATATCTTTCTGCTCTATCACCTTCAGGATCGAGGCAGCCGGATACTCTCCCAGTTGCGGATCAACCGGCCCCAGCACCGCGTTCTCATCCATCACTATCTCGTCGGCTGCCAGTGCCAGCAGCGTGCCACCCGACATAGCGTAGTGGGGCACAAAGACGGTCACTTTGGCCCGATGGCGGCACAGTGCATGGGCGATTTGCTCCGATGCCAGCACCAGACCACCAGGTGTGTGGAGGACCAGATCAATGGGAACATCTGGATCGGTCAGCTTGATAGCCCGGAGGACTTCCTCGCTGTCATCAATGTCAATATAGCGAAAGATAGGGAAGCCCAGCAGTGCCATAGTTTCCTGGCGATGGATCAGAGTGATGACGCGGCTTTTCCGTTCCCTTTCCAGGTCGTGGATCAATTTGATGCGGGCTGCCTCCAACATCCTTTTCTGGATGGCCGGCAGGAGGCTTGTGACGATGAAAAACAGCCAGAAGAAATCGAATATGGACATCTTTACCTCCGCTGAGTTTTTACCACGGTCTGTATTCGTCGAGATATGTACGGCATGGTGGAGGGCATATAGGCCTGATAATCATCAAACCGAAGACGAAGCCCCCTATATGTGCCCACCAGGCCACACCGCCAGTCTGGAAAACGTTGGCTGCGGCCAGGGCAAAGATGCCGTTAAACAACTGGGAGATGAACCAGAAGCCCAGGTAGAGCAACGCCGGTAGCTCGACGATGCGAATGAAGTAGAAAAATGGCACGAGTGTGATCACGCGCGCATAGGGGTACAACACCAGGTAGGCTCCCAGCACGCCCGCTATCGCCCCACTGGCGCCAACTGTAGGAAGCGGAGAGTTATGGTAAGCTACCAGGTGAGTGACACCGGCTACAAGTCCGCTGAACAGGTAGAATAAGGCGTAACGGAACGACCCCAGGCGGTCCTCGACATTATCGCCAAAGATGTAAAGAGCGAGCATATTGGAGATCAAGTGCCACCAGCCACCATGCAGGAACATAGAAGTAAACAGAGTCAGCATTCCCCCTATAGAGACTCCAGCCCAGAAACGGGTCGGTATCAACCCCCAGACGCGCAGGAAAAGCTCCTGTTGTTTGGGAGTCAGGGCGGACTCGAACAAGAAGACCAATACATTCAGCACGATGATTGTAGTGTTAACAATCGGGAAACGCCTGGATGGAATTGTATCACGTAATGGGATCATCTCACTCCTTAACTGTTGCTTATCTGAACACTACAGGCGGCTGTTTGCCATGTACATCTGATCCGGTTTAAGTTTAAGTACAGACCTGTCCACAAAACGTAACCAACGCATCCCTCCCTTGTCGGTATAAGCGGCACGGGGATGCCGCCATACGGTTTTTCGGAGAGGCTCTACAGGAGCTACGCGGTTGATCCGGTGGGCTTACCACAAAGAACTACCCAGGAAATGCGTTTGCCTCTTTGGGGACGGTTCATCACTGGTTGACACTTTGCGTTACGCGCCGGATGCCGCCCGATTGAAATCGGCCTCTTTGGGCGCTTCGCGCCGCGCGTCGGCCTACGCCGACGTGCTGGTCGGCGCAGGCTGACCATTGGCCTGCGGCCCTACAGGCTGTACGGGCGAGATGCATCTCGCCCCTACAGTCAGCGTTGCAGGCGTCCGATTTTCGAGGCAGCCCAAAGTGTAAACCAATTTCGAGGAGAAGATGAACCATCTCCCTCTTTGTGATGAAAATGCCATTCTATTGCGTAAGTCCTGTTATTTGATAAAGTATTGAGCTTAAGTATACTATATGAAGCTATAAGTGCAACTGGCAGGTGTGTGTCGCAGGTGGGCTACGAATCGTTGGTCATTACTCCTGGGACCGAATAAAATAGCCTCAAGATCGTTAATTAACAGAAATCACGTAGCGCAGGCAGCCAGTTTACGCCATTAAGTGCCTGTCCGAAAAACGTAACCGACGCGTAACTACTCAACCTGCCCATGCAGTGCCGTGCGGACCACCTGCTCATGCAGTGCCGTGCGGACCACAGTCCGCACGAGGCAGATACTGCAAACGCTGGCTACACTGAGACACCCACAAATGGCTCAGATGGCCTTCGGTAGTCCGTTGGGCACAGGCTGAATAGATACACCGACCGCATCCCTATGCGTCGGTATAAGCGGCATAGGGGTGCCGCCTTTACGGTTTTTCGGATAGGCTCTAAGCTGTGTGAGCCTGCTGGTGGATCTGGGAACGGTGAAACGTGTCTGCCGCACCGGCAATGCAAGACGAGCTTACGCTTATCGCTCAGGCCCAGCATGGGGATCGGGAGTCTTTCGGCGAACTGGTACGCCGTAACCAGGAGGGAGTGGTGAGCCTGGTATACCGGATGTGTGGAGATATAGAGCTGGCCGAAGACGCGGCGCAGGAAGCTTTCTTGCGTGCCTGGCAAAATCTGTCCGGCTACCAGCCGAAGGCTCCTTTCAGGAATTGGCTGTATCGTATCGCTGCGAATGTTGCTCTGGACGTGTTGAGGCGCGAGCGCGCGACGGTGGATGTTGATGAGCTGCCGTTGGTGGCAGTGGAGGATTCACCGGATGACTCGCTGGAGATGGCGGAGCGACAGGAGTATGTGCGCCGCGCGGTGCTGGCATTGCCGACTACCAGCAGGGTAGTGTTGCTTCTGCGGGAGTACGAGGGATTGTCGTACAAGGAAATCGCTGATGTGCTGAATATCCCACTCGGCACGGTAATGTCCCGCCTGAACTATGCTCGCAGCAAATTACGTGAGGCGTTGGCACCTTATCTGCAGGTGGAGGTAGAATGAGCGGACATGATGTGTCCCTGGCAGGTCTTTATTATGACGGAGAGTTGCGAGGGCATCGCCTGCACCATTTCGAGGCTCACCTTGACAGGTGCCCCACCTGCCGGGCGGAGCTGGAGACACTGGGCAGGCTGACACGGCTATTGCAATCCTTCACCCTCCCTTCCGACCGGACAGCACCGGAGCGATTTGCAGCCCGGGTGAGATTGCGCCTGCCAAAAAGCCAGCCTCAGCCGGCATGGAGGTCCCTGCTCAGAGGTCTCTGGCAGGCAACTCCGGCGCTTCTGTTCGGCGCATTGGCCTTTGGTCAGGCAGTGTTCGCCATCTCAGGGATCGCACTGCTGATGTCTGGCCTGACAGGGGGAACAACTCTGCTGCACGATTCCTGGTTGGTGCGCCTTGCTCTCTTTGCCGGTGCCGTCCTGGATAGCTCAGCCCGCGCTGTGCTGCAGCTTGTGGGCACCTTGAGCTGGTATGTGCTGCTTAACCTTGTCTTTTTGAGTGTGATCGCTCTGCTTTACTGGGGATGGCTGGCCTCGTGGTGGGCATATCGAAGAGCTGTCTTGTAGCCGGCATTCCGGAAGCCTGGGGCAAAATTCCGGCTCAAGTCTTTACCGGGTGATGCATTGAAATTTCCAACAGGGGGTGGCTCAATGGATTACTTGAAGATACTGAGACGTGCATTGGAAATCACCTGGCGTTATCGGGCGCTGTGGATCTTCGGTATCATCCTGGCGCTGACTGCAGGGGGTGGTGGCTGGAACGGAGGAGGTGGTGGAAGCACTGGCGACAGGAATGTGGAAATTACCCCACCGCATATCCCACAAGAGCTGTGGCTGGCATTGGTTACCGTCGCCATCGCGGTCGTGTGCATGTTTATCCTGCTGGCGATCGTCGCAACGATCGCACGCTATATAGCGCTGGCCGCGCTCATCCGTATGGTCAACGACTATGAGGCGACCGGGCAGAAATATAATGTGCTCCAGGGTCTCAGGCTTGGGTGGTCGCGTGCCACACTGCGTATGTTCCTGGTAGCGCTCTTGATCGGTGTGCCGTTAGCGGTGGTGTCTATCACCATGTTACTTATCTCTCTGTCTCCTCTGCTGGTATGGGTGATAACCTCGGAAACGGTGTTGTTGATGATCGGCACCGTCGCCGCCATTGGCCTCTTTTTTGTCTTCCTGGTATTGATAATCGCCGTCTCGGCTGTGGTCAGGCTGTTGCTCCAGTTTTTCTGGCGGGTATGCGCGCTGGAGGGGTTGGGTGTGCTCGATGCCATCCGCAGCGGCTGTGCTCTGGTATGGCGACATCTTAAGGATGTGGCGATCATGTGGGTCATTATGGTGGGTATCAAGCTCGGCCTGACTATTGCCTTGATCCCCGTCACAATCATACTTGTTGTTGTGGGGGCGTTGCTTGGAGCTTTGCCGGGTCTCATCGTGTGGGTTATCACCAGGATGTTGTTCACAGAGGCGGTACCATGGGTTCTGGCAGGACTGGTCGCTTTGCCGGTCTTAGTCCTGGTGGTGGCGATACCATCCGTATTCATCGGCGGATTGATGGAGGTGTTCAGTTCATCCGTGTGGACGCTTACCTACCGGGAATTGCGTGCCCTGGATGAGGGAGCCGGGGAGGCGGGAGGGAGCGAGGAAGGAGGGGGAGAGGCGGCGGACAGCGCGCCTCAAGAGCTGCCAGCCTGATACGCGGGCAGATCTATGGTGCGGCCGTCTTCCAGTGTGACGCGCCACATTGGCACCCAGGCCAGCCCGCAGAACTCTACCGTCACGTCGGCACGACGGGGCTTAATCTGGACTTCCTCAATGTGTTCCAGGGTCTCGGCCCAGCGGTCGGAGATGGCGCCGGCCTGTTCCTGCCACTGTGCTCGCAGCTCTTCCAGTTGCCGCTCCAGGTCTGCGAGCGCTTCCAGGGATTCCTCGACCTCGGCTTCGGCCTGTTCGGTCAAGGTGTGTTTACGCGTGGCGCGGGAGACAACAGTTGTGGAGCGCCTGCGGGTGACCAGATTGAACACCGACTCGCCCAGGCTGAGCAGTTCTTCTCGCCTGCGGGCCTCCAATTCCTTTTGGTCAGCAGCGAGTTCTCGCTCCTCCCGTCGCATCCTCTCCTGTACCAGCGCCATACGCTGCTCCATGCGCAGGCGTGCTTTGCTCAGCTCTTCGTCGCGCCTGCGGCGGGCCTCGGCTTCGCAACGTCGGCGAAAATCACGCCGCCCCTCTCCTGCCTGGCCGTACATGCCCAGGGCGGGGTTGTACAGGATGGTGAGAGAGACGTTGTAGTACAGGTGATTGGCAAAGTCCCTCTCCAGTTCTCTCAGCCTGCCTGGATGGCTTAGCGTTGCATCAACCGGGGTGTACCTGCCCTCCAACACCGGCCCGGGCGAGAGAGCATCGGTGCTTACGGTCTGGTGTTCCGCGCTCCAATCCACACGAGCCGTCAGCCTCTCCGGCTGCACCAGCCGTACCACACTCTCGCGGTGATCAACCCCACGCTTCTGATCCAGGAGTCGCACGCTACCCGCTGCAAGCAGGCAGGGCTTATATATTAGCTGCCTGTCCCGCGCCAGGGTGATTTGTCCGCTGTGCTCTTCGTACTCCCTCAACGCCCACTCGAAGGTCACCGTGGGCCTGATGAATGTCTGTGGTATCGTCGGAGGTAACGCCGGGGGTCTGGGGGATAACTCGCTTTCTTCGTGGAGGCTTTCCGGCGCCTCCGCCGTTTCTATTTCCTGTCCCTTCATCAGCTCCCGCACCTGTCTGCGGGTCAGTGGCCCACACAGGTAGGACATGGCCCAGCGGGTATGGAGGAAAACGGGTGTTCCGGTGTGTATATCATGGAACAGAAAGACACGGGGTCTGAGTGCACTGAGTGCTCTTTCGAGCAGGCCGGTGTCCAGTGCAGCGCCGGCCTCGGCAGTGGCCCCTTCCAGCCCCTCCATGATACGCTGTTTGTCCCGCTCGGTGCGTAACAGGCCGATTGCCCAGGTGCCGGCGTTGGTCAGCCCTTTGTAGTCCAGATCGGCCGGGTTCTGGGTGGCCACCACCACTCCTAACCCCGCCGCGCGACCCTGTTTGATCAGGGCCATAAGTGGGGCCTTCGATGGCGGGTTGGCCGGATAGGGTGGAAAGTAGCCGAACACCTCGTCAAAATAGATGAGCGCACGCAGATTTGCAGTTCCGCTCTGGGCGCGCAGCCAGTCGCGTGCCGCTTCGAGAAAGAGGGTGATAAAGAACATGCGCTGCGCGTCGTCCAGGTGGGCCAGATAGAAAATGCTTGCCTGAGGGCGGCCATCGTCTGCATAGAGGAGCCTGCCGATATCCAGGGGTGACCCTGTTCGCCAGGTCTCAAATCCGGGTGCCGCAATCAGGTTATTCAGCAGGCGGGCCAGCGCCAGGCGCTCCTTCTGAGGGAAAAAGGTCTCCAGCTCGAAAACGCCCACCTGCTGGAATGGGGGTTGCTGCAGCATACTGATCAGAGCAGGAAGGTCCAGTGACTGACCGGCACGCCATGCGTGCTCGACGATACGAGACAGCAGGATGTGGGCATGGCTCTGAAGCGGGTCAGCGTCTACGCCAACCAGCCCTAACAGCGCCGATACGATGCCCCGGATACGTTCACGCAGTATCTCCTCGTCCTCCAGATTCGCCACCGTGGGTGCAGCCAGGAAATGGAGCACGTTCACCGGACGTCCGCTTTCTGAGCCAGGGGTAAAGACGGTGAACCTGGCTGTCTGGCGCAGCTTTGCGATGCGCTCGCCGGTAATGTCCCATCTGGACAGCCCTTCCTGCCAGGTGCGGGCAGTTTCGGCGGCCCGTTCCTCAAGGCTGATCCCGTTCCGTCTGGCATCCTCCGGGTCTATCCAGGGGAGGAATTCTTCTGCCTGGAGGTTCGGAAAGGTGAGCAGCAGGTTGACCAGGTCCCCCTTGGGATCGAGCATAAGCACCGGGATACCCTGAAGCAAAACTTCCTCTAGCAGTACTATGCCCAACCCGGTCTTACCGGAGCCCGTCATTCCCAGGATGATGCCATGGGTGGTGAGGTGGCGGAGATCGTAAAACACATGCCGGCCAGTAACCTCACCTCTTTGTACGTCGTATTCGTTTCCCAGGTAGAGCTGTCCTTTTCGCTCGATTTCTGCCAATCTGCCTCCTTCGGTCAAAAGCAGGTGAATTGGTCAGCCTTCGCCGACCCTTCTGGTGATGCGCAGGCGAAGGGTGCAGGTGTAGGGGCGATCGCCAAATCGCTCCGGCCGGCACGAAGTGCCCGGAGAAGACGATTCCAATCGTCCTGCACAGATGGGATTGCTCTCCCCTGGCTCGGGCCGGTCTCCAGAGTCTCAGGTCCGGTGTACATTACTGCGCGATCTGACATAGATTGTACTCAACTGCGAAGTAAGTGCAAGCAGGCGCCCCCGATTCCCGCAATGCCGGCACGAGTATGCCGGTTGTCCGGCGCTTTTGTTCAGAGAGGATACGGAGCAGCAATTGGCCGGGCGGACGAAATACAAAGCTTCAGGTCCGGCAGTGCAGGCCGGACCTGAAGTCGTATGGGGCTGTCGGAAGGTGCAGTTACAGCCCACTGTTTGTTACGGCACAGATCTGGTTGGGCTTTCGCCTGTCGGCAGAGGAAGCAGCGGCGTCAGATTCTCTCCCGGGAGAATGCCCCATCTGACGTTTTGCAGATTGCGCACGAACTCCCACTGGACCAACTGGGGGAATTGCTCCAGGGCCTTGCCACGTGCCTGAATGCTGTAGGCCTCCGCATCGGCCAGGAGACGCTGGCGCTCTGCTTCGGCAGCCGCCTGCAGCCTGATACGTTCCGCTTCAGCGGCTGCCTGGAGTTTGATCCGTTCCGCATCAGCTTCAGCCAGGCGAATCTGCTCCTCTTTCTTGTATCTGGCCGCCTCTGCCTCATAGCTGGCTGTCTCGATCGACTCCTGGGCAATCTGCTGTTGCTCTATGGCGCGGATATAGTCCTCGTCGAACTCCACCTTTCTGACCAGGAAAGATTCCAGGATCACCCCGTATTTTTCCAGCTCGCCGGCCAGTTCCTCCTGGACTTTCATCTCGTAGTTGAAAATGCCCTCACCGCTGTACAGATCCTCAGCCGTATAGTTCTGCGCCCACAGGCGTGCCAGGTTTCTGGAATGCGCTTTAATGACGTTCTCCACCACAGCTTCGGTGCGCCCTACGTTCTGCACAATCTTCACCGCCTGCTGAGGGGGTAACCGAAAGAGCACGGTATATTTGATGATCACCTGCTGACCGTCTATGGTCTGTGCATTCACCGGATAGTCCTGGTAGTTAGCCCCGGAAGTCTGGGGGTTGTCGCTTGTCTCATAGGAGAGGACAACGGTAGGGACGACTACCACCTGGTCAATGAAAGGTGTGCGCCAGTGCAGACCCGGCTCCAGGACTGTTCCGGTCAGTCCACCAAAGCGCTTGATCAGCGCTACCGTACCGACCTCGACCGGGGTATAGGCCGATCCAATGGTGATCAGGGCCAGGAACAGTACAAGCAGTACGATCAAGATTACTAACGATGTGATTGTCAGGCGTACAGGTCTCCTTCTGAATGATGTTGACATTTTCGCTTCTCCTTGGTTAAGTTTTGTGGTAACTATTGGCCCGAAGTGCGCAGGGAGGCCGACTTCAATCGGCCTGAATAGTCACAGCCGCGGGAAGGGTAACACCAGCAGGGCATTATACCACGCGATGCAACGGAGCCCAAACGGATGGCCTCCATCCGCACCAGACTCGGCCAGGGGCATCAGCCAGCCGCTCATGCACGCGTTTTCGGGTTGCGAATGCCGATGGCCACACCCGCCGTGGAGCTGTGGCCTCTATCCCCCGAAGCCCGGGATCAGCCTTTGGGCATTTCGGAAGTACACCTTCTCCAACACGTCCCCGGGCAGGCCAATGGCGTTCACCTTCCAGCGCTCGTGAGGTGAGAAAAAGGGATGCTCGATCTGGCGCTCATTGGTCTCAAAGAAGCGCCGGTGGGTCTCGTAAAACCGTTGGACCCCGGCCACCTTCCCGTGTTCTGCCTCTTCCATGTCGAGCCAGCCCAGGATCAGGTCAGAGCCAAAGATCACCCGGTCCTGATGTTTGAGGAAGAATGCCCGCACCCGCTCTGGAGGATGAAGGCCGATCTCCCCCAGGCGGGCCGCGGTGTCCACATAGAAGTTAGGATAGCGGTCCAGGCAGCCGTCGACATAGTCCAGGTCCTCCGGGTATCCACCCAGGTGGGCGCCGATGAAGATGGTATCGGGGTGCCGGGCGAGGACGCGGTCCCGCTGGGCCAGCAAAGTATCGTGGTCGGGAAACTCAGGCCCCCAAAAGCACCACTCCGGGTGCGCCTGCAACTCCTCCCGGTACTTGTTGTGCTCGTCAGGCGGCTGGAAAAAGGCCACCGGATCGGCGGTGTGGATGAGCACAGGCACCCCCAGCTCGCCAGCCTTGGCCCACAGGGGATCGAGGCGCGGATCGTCCACCGGGATCAGGTAACCCTGGGCATCCCGGTGGCGCAAACCCAGTTCCTTGAAAATCTTCAGCCCGCGAGCACCGGCTTCCACCTTGCGCTCCAGTTCCTCTGCCATACGCTCCCCAAAGCCGGGGGAGGTATCGCGGAAATCGGGTGTCGGGAAATAGGCCATGCGCTCCCCCAAGACGCGGCGGAAGGCGCGCATCCCTTCGTCGAAGGGGATGCCGAGCAGTTCCAGGATACCCAGGTTGACCACCCGCGTCAGGCCGCTGGCCTCCATGATCTTAACCAGGGCCTCCGCCATGTGCGGATGGATATGCACGTGGACGTCAATCATCTGGTATCTCCTACTCCAACAGGCTCCTGACCGCCTCACATAAAGGCGCTTTTATCTCGGCAGCAAAGGCGCGTAGGGAATCTCTGTTGATCCCCTTGTGGATGGTGTGGGGCGAGGTCACCGAGAGGGCGGCGATCAGAGAAGCCAGTTCCTGGGCCTGGGCCATGGAGAGGCCGGCGACCTCGCCAATGACCATGCCCGCCAGATAGGCATCGCCAGCACCAGCCGTGCTGACCGGTTTCACCTGGAAGGCAGGGACGTGGGTGAGAGCCTTCCCGTCCCAGCACCAGCTCCCTCTCCGGCCGGCAGTGATGGAGACCTGCAGGCCCGGGTATGTGCGGTATAGCCTTTCGATAACTATCTCGACGACTGAAGTGGGCTCCTCCTCCCCGATGGGCACTCCTGCCAGCGCCGCCGCCTCATCTATGTTGACGGCCACCAGGTCAGCCTGTTGCAGCATCCCTCCGGCCAAAACTGAGCGAGCCTCTTCTGAGGTAAAGGCCGCCACACGGAAGAGCTGATGCTCCGTGGCCAGTTGGAGCAGCTTCTCCCGGGCCTCCAGGGGCACTTCGGGGAGCGCGACGGCGATGCCGCGGCCCCCGAAGCGAGCGAATTCCGGTTCGGCCTCGGCGACGAACGCGGCATTGACTTTAGCGCTGGCCGAATCGTCGGTCGTCAGGTTCCCACCGCTCCCATCGGGGTAAATGAAGCAGATGGAAAAGAGGGTCTGATCGCCTGGAGACAACCGTATGTAGCGCATGTCCAGCCCCACCTCTCCCATCTCTTGGAGGAGCCTCTGCCCCTCCTCGTCATCGCCCACTTTGCCGATGGGGATGACGCTGAACTCAGGGCCCAGCAAGGTCTTAACGTAATGGGAGACGATGTGCAGCTTGCAGTAATCGCGGCCTTCCAGAAAGCGCCCGCCGCGGCTTTCCTCCCTTCCCAGGGTGTGGTTGCCTCTCAGGGCGAAGAACCTGCCCGCTCCGATGCCGCCGACGCCGATCATGGCCTGGTAGCGGCCGTTGCCAATGGAGATTTTGAGGGGCTTCATTTCATCCATGCCGTTGGGCCATGGCTGCCCGTAATTGCCGCAGGTGCTCCCCGTGCAAGGGATAGAAGACCAAAGAGAGCACGGCCAGGAGCATGCCCACAAAGGTGGGAATGCTCATAAACACCCGGAAACCCATCTCCACGCTGGGAGGCTGGAGGGCCAGAGCACTATTGTAGCCATAGGCGCTGGTAACCAACCCAAACACGACCGCCGCCAGTGACTGGCTGAAGGTGTTGATGAAGGCGCTCATCCCGAAATACATCCCTTCGCGGCGGCAGCCAGTGCGCAGCTCATCATCGTCCACCACGTCGCAGAGGATTACCTCGCCCATCAGAATGAGGCCGGCCACACCCGCGCCCAAGACGGCAGCCACTCCCGCCGCCTGGTAGATGGTCTCGCTGCGGGCGACCAGCAACCCCAAGGCAGCCACGCCGGTGAGCAGGTAGGCCAGCATCAACGTGCCGCGCGGCTCCAGGCGGTGGGATACCCAGCGCCAGAAGAATAGGAAGGGTATCGCCGTCACAAAGACCATGGCGAAGAGGAGGGAGGTAACGCTCTCATCGGCGTGCAGGCTGTACTTGGCATAGAAGGCCATCCCGGTAGTCAGGATATTGGTGCCAAAGAACCGGAGTGTCTGGGCGATCACCGCCGTGATGAAAGCGCGGTTGGTGAAGGTTGCCCTGAGCGCCTGGACCAGGGGCAGGGAGGCTTCAGCGTATTCCGGCCGCTCGAACAGCCCCCTGACACCGACGACCCAGGTCACCAGTGCCAGCACAGCGAAGAGGGCCCCCATCGCCGGCCAGCCCAAACGGCTATAGATAAGGGGTGGCAAAGCCATGCCAGCGATCAGCGCCAGGATCTGCATCAGGTTCATCTGCAGGGCCACCAGGGTACGCTCCCGATAGGTGGTGAACATCTCTGGCAGCAGAGCATAGTATGGGGTGATGAGTGCCGTCAGCAGCCCCTCCCAAACGAAGATGACTGGGGCGAAGTAGGCCAGGAGAGCCACGGGCTGCTCGCGGCCGTCGAAGGGGGCCAGCCAGACCAGGAGGAAGAAGATGGCCAGGGGAATGGCCGAGTAACGGATATAGGGAATACGGCGGCCCCACCGGCTGCGGGTGCGGTCGGACAGGTAGCCCACGATAGGGTTGTTAACCGCGTTCCAGATGCCGTAGAGGGTCATCACCGCTGCGGCCCAGGGAGCAGGCAGATGGCGCACGTCCACGTAGAAGAAGAGGACGTAGGCCGAAAAAGCCTGCATGGTGATGATGTTGCCGAAGTTGATCAGGCTGTAGAGCCAGCGCTCTCGCGCGGTCACCTGAATGAGCATGGGGGCCTCTCCTTGGCTTCAGGCGGAGCGCATCAGATTGCGCAGCGTGCGGTATTCCAGCACCCTGACCCCTTCCTGCGCGAGGACACGGGGCAACTCCTCACCGGCGAAGACCTCCCAATCGGTCACGCGGATCGGCCATTGCTCCCCGATGATGCCTTCGATCTCTGGCCCAGGCCGGGCCGGGTGATAGGCCAGGTGGGTCAGCCCGGCCGGCAGGCCGCGGACGACCTGGATGTATTC
>Ga0209162_1000542_pt1 | contig 41066 bp, 41 predicted proteins | sample YNPNPMetaG_FD_187121 | JGI IMG/M metagenome (GOLD analysis project Ga0209162, IMG submission 187121) | Anoxygenic and chlorotrophic microbial mat microbial communities from Yellowstone National Park, USA - YNP NP MetaG (SPAdes) (version 2) ...
CGGCGAAAATCAGTCCCACCACAAAAGAGAGCTTCAGCCGCAAAAAGAAAGGGTCAGCGAAGTGGAGGAAGACCGTCTGTCCGTGTACGGCTCGCAAAGGTTCCCGCAAGGGATACGCCAGCGATTGATAGACCTGCGGGAAAAGAATGTACCCTGCTACCCAGCCGATGAAGATACCGATAAAGGAGCGGATGATGCGCGTGCGCAGCTCCTCCAGATGCTCGGTCAAATCGGCAGGGCGGTCCTCTAACTCGTTCTCCTCAAGTTCGGGCTGCTCTACTTCAGCGGTTGCACTGCTGTTCATACTCACCTCATCCAGCGACCTCTTCTGGGTCGATACCCAGTTCGCGCAGACGTTGTGCCAGCCGTTCTGCACGCCGACGCGCCTGCTCCGCATCCTGTTGTGCCTGCGTTGCCCGATGACGCTCTTCTTCAACACGGCGGCGCAGCTCTGTATAGGTTAAAAACCGCTCCCCGTCTGGACGATAGGCGACCAGCTGTCCCTCCTCCAGCGTGAAACGCACCCCGAGGCGCGGGCTGGTCCAGCCGTCCGGGTTCGGTATCGGGTGGAGTGCGCCTTCCTTGCGTATCCAGCCGTCCAGTATCCCCCTGTCCGGGTCATACAGGTAGCACTCTTCCACCCCATACTGCTGGTAGAACAGGAACTTCTCGATCAGGTCGGAGGGGCGGTTGCTGGGTGAAAGCACTTCGAACACCACCTGCGGGGCGATACCGTCCTCTTCCCACTGCTTGTAGGAGGGGCGGTGTCCTTTCGGACGACCGAACACCACCATCATGTCGGGAGCAGTGCGGATTTCAGGATGTCCTTCCACCGGGTACCAGAACAGGTCTGCCGCCACGAACACATCTTCCCTGTCTGCAAACAGTGCGCTCAGGTTGTCATACAGGTAGACGATGCTTTCCAGCTGCTTGGTATTATCCGCCATCGGCTTGCCATCGCTTTCCGGGTAGACAATCTTGTTTGTGGCTACTTGTTGTACCGTCATTTCCATCACCGTTGGTATTATACCAGTTTGTGCGCCCGCTTGCAGGAGGTTTCTCTCATTATAACAGAAACGGGCGGAGTGTCTCTACCCTGCTCCGCCCGTCAACGGAAGGGAAGGCTCCCCCTTACTCCTGAAGCAGCTGCACCGACTGCACCACCTTCAGTTTCAGCGGCGCCTGTTCGCGGGTCATTGTGCCACCAGTGCCGAAGCCACCGCGAGGCATTCCCGGCACCCCGGGCATCCCGGGCACACCGGGGATACCGCTGTAGCCACCGCGCGCCATTCGTCCGCCCATGCCGGACGTCGGGCCCATCATGGGTACCCCGGGCACACCCGGCATACCCGGAGGTGCACCGTAACCCACTGCACCACGCCGCCCCGTCACGCCGCCGTAAGGGGTACCCGGCACCCCTGCCGCACCGCGTCGCCTGCCCGCCAGTCCCCCACGGTCTTCATCCATTCCGCCGCCGAAGCCCGTTATTGGCGCACCATAGCCCGGTGCGGGTCCCCCCATCATCGGAGCGCCGCCTGCCAGGCGAGGACCACCCATCATCGGTGCGCCCGGCATCCCGCCCAATCCGGCGAGGCGACCGGGTTGTACGCCGGTAGGTACCTGTCCTTCAATCTCCACTGTCGTCTCGCTGCGCACCAGCCGCCCCGCATTAAAGGCAAACCACAGCGTCCGATCCAGCTTCACCTTCGGATTCTGCAGGATGTAGTTGCTGAACTCCAGCGTGCCGGTCAGCGTGCCCTCATAGGTCTGGCGTATCTTCACGGTGGGATAGCCACCTTCCCACTCTACGCTTTCCAGTTTGTTCTGTGCCAGTACCTTGCGTGCTCGCTCCACCGGCATATCGGGCAGCAGGATGTACGCCCATGCGGTCCAGGTGTCGCCGGGCTTGACGCGCAGCTCGGGCAGGATAGGCAGCACCATCACGCGGAAGACGTAGGGGTCGTTGGTGGTGTCCACGTTCTGGTAGATGACGTTGCCCAGCGGAGTCACAAACTGCAACACCGCGCGGAACATCTCCTCACCCAGTGTATACACAGGCTGGTTGTATGCCAGCACCTGCTGTTTATTCGCCCGCTGGCGGATGATGAAGGTATCCCCGCGGATGTCGTAAGCGAACAGGTTGAAGAAGGTATCGGCTTCATAAGCCACCTGCTCGCCGGTCACTCCGCCCGTAATCTCTGCGCCTGTCTGCCCTGCCAGCAGGATGACTTCGTCGTGCTGTTTGTAGTTGACGTTTTCGCCCAGCCGGAAGCGATACTGCAGACGAGCGCCTGTTGCCGGCAGGCTAATCCCCTCCCGGTTTGCGACCTGCACACGAACCTCTGCGCGGTCTATCGCCTTGCCTTCAGGGTCGTACAGCACCACCGTGATGGTGTGCTCACCATCCTGGATCGGTTCTGTTTTCTGCGTAGAGGGGTCCACTATGGGCGTCTTGGTATCCCAGATGTAGCGCAGGCGAGGTTCCTTGTCGTCCTGTCGGGGTGCCAGCGATGTGTGGAACTTGCCGTCGATGTAAATGCCGACAAAACCACCCTGTGGAATGCTGGCACGCGGCACTTCGATGCGCACCTTCTCACGAACGATGGCGCCGTCCGCCGGACGCAGGATGTTAAAAGGCGTTCCCTGAGCCAGCGCAAGCGCCGCCGTAGCGAGTAGCGCAATCACTGTTGCCAGTGCGGCTCTCCATGCGGAATATTTGGGCATTTGCGTTCCCTCCCGTGTGTTCTCTCACAAAGAGTGCATCATCTGTGCACAGGGATAGCGACCTCTGCACTCTTGTTTTGGACGCCGAATTCGCCTGAAAGGTTACAGCGTCTGTTTTCTTTTCTTTCGCGCGGAGCGGCGACTATTCCTGCTATGCACTCTTCGGCATTGTGATAGCCGGCGGCTTCAGGTACATGGGCACCAGCGTTAGCGGGTTGTCGCGATGTCCCTGCTCCAGCAACCTCTTGCCCAATTGTCCCAGCGTCTCCGCGCGAGGATGCTTGATGGGCGCAAGACACACTGGGTAATCTGCTAGCGCGTGCAAAAAATCGGCAGGTACTTCCCCCACGAGAATCACGTCGTTAGCGATGTAGGGCAGGAGCGCACTGTGCAACGCGTCGGCAGTATACACCGCCCGCTCTACGGCGGGTTGTGGTATGTGTGAACCGCCTTCATAGATAGCAGCGTATACCTCTCCTCGACGCGCCGGGATGACCGCACATATCAGGTGATGCGGAATGAAGGTATACTCCGCCGCAAGGATGTCCAGACTGCAAACCCCGACTATCGGTTTGGCGTACACCTGAGCGAAGGTCTTGGCAGTCATCACGCCCACGCGCGTGCCGGTAAACGAGCCCGGTCCCAAACCTGTGGCAAAGGCGTCTACCTCTCCAATCTCCCATCCTGCGGTGTGTAACACGTGGTCGATGAACGGTATCAGTCGGGTGGCGAGCTGCATCCCGTGCGCGAAGGTCAGCGACGCCACCAGATTGGCATCCTGCACCGCAGCGATGCTACAAATGTCACCCGTTGTCTCTAAAGCCAGCAGTCGCAATTGCCTCCTCCAGCCGCTGCAAGCGTTGCCCGTAGCGTTCGCCATAAGCCGTCAGCGTGATACGCCGGTGTTCGTCTGCCCCCCCTTCCAGCAGTATCTCCAGCCGCTCTTCAGGGAGGGCGTCTGCAATGTGTTCGCCCCACTCAATCGCGAAAACCCCACCCCGCGCGAAGTAATCCTGCAACCCCAGGTCTGACGCCTGCTCCGCTCCGTCCAGACGATAGGCGTCGGCGTGGAAGAAGGGCAACCGCCCCCGATGTTCCCGGATGAGCGTAAAGGTAGGGCTCAGCACTGGTTCGTTGACCCCCAGTCCTCTGGCGATACCCTGCGCCAGCGTGGTTTTGCCCGCGCCCAGCTCCCCACGCAGCCACAGGATGTCGCCGGGCTGCAGCACCTGTGCTATTGCCTCGCCCAGGCGGCGGGTCTCCTCTGCGCTATGGGTGGATAGTCTGATGGACATCCCATTCAATCACGCCAGTCTGCCACGAAGATGTTGGTTTCTCCAGGTCTCTTACTGTTTCGGTTCGATGCCCAGATAAGCTTCTTCCCGTCGCGCGAGAACATGGGGAACCCATCAAACTCGGGCGTGTACGTGATGCGCTTCAAGCCCGTACCATCCACGTTGATGATGTACAGGTCAAACTCGCGTCCGCGCGGATCTTCGTGATTGGAGGAGAAGATAATGCGCTTGTTGTCCGGATGCATAAAGGGCGCGAAGTTGGCTCCCCCAAGCCGCGTGACCTGTCGCTTGCCCGTGCCGTCCGAACGCATCACCCAGACTTCAAGGTTCATCGGGCGGATAGCGCGCTCCTTGAGCAACGCCTTGTAGTCCGCTATCTCTTCAGGCGTCTTCGGATGGTAAGCGCGATACACGATGTATTTGCCGTCCCACGAGTAGAACGGTCCGCCATCGTAACCCAACTCGTTGGTCAACCGCTTGACCCTGCCGGTGCGCAGGTTCATTTCGTAGATGTCCAGGTCGCCGTCCCTGTCGGAAGTGAACAGCACCTTCTTGCCGTCTGGCGAGAAGGAGGCTTCGGCGTTGTAGCCCTCGCCGTCGGTAATCGCTTTGCGGTTGGAGCCGTCGGCGTTCGCAATATAGATGCGGTAGGGATAAAGCCCCCACACGTATCCTCTGGAACGGTCGGGTGGCGGTGGCGGCTCGTCAGACCACCAATCCGTGCTGCTATACAGTATCTTCTTGCCGTCTGGCGAGAAGAAACCACAGGTGCACCGTCCTTTGCCCGACGAGACCAGACGTACGTCCGAACCGTCAGCGTTCATCACGAACATCTGGTCTGCCTTGTAAGGCGGTCGGGTGGACTGGAAGATGATTTTCTTGCCGTCAAACGAGAAGTACGCCTCCGCGTTCTCGCCGCCGTCGGTCAACTGCTCTACATTTGCCAGATGCGTTTCACGCGGGTCGTGCACGATGCGTGGCGACGTCGTCGGCGGTTGTGCCCCGCGCATGGTTACCGCTGCTGCGGCACCCAGAATCAACAGGCAGACAAACGCTCGCATTGGATGCTCCTTGCTTCTGCCAAAGATACCGTTGGGGGGGTTCTCCTCTGTCGTGAGCTTTTCCTGCTGAAAGGCGATAGCGAGGTCTCTGCCATAGAGGACACGGAGAGCACAGAGAGGTGTTCTCCCTATGCTCTCCGTACGTTCCGTGGTTACGCCGCGCGAGGCAGCGAGGTCGTCTCCTGCCGTTCTGCCGCCTCCCGTAGTCGGTCCAGTGCTGCCACAATCTCGCCCGAGATGGTGCGCATCTGTTCCAGCAGACGCTCCGCCTGCGCCCTGTCGTTGCGGTCCATGCAATCCACAATCTCGCGGACTGTCCGATGCAGCTTCTCGTGGGGCGGCTCGATGGCGCGGAACTCGGGCAGGTGACCAAACTGCCTCTCGCCCAGCGAGTAGTACCACTGTCCCAGCGCGCAGTCGCGATGCGACACGAGCTTCTCGCGCGGGGTCCTGATGCCGCGGTAGATAAGGTTCTCCATTCGCTCCACCCACTTCAGGTGCCCCTTCTTGAAGATTTCTACCTTGTCGCCGATGCGTTTTGCCTCATCGGCGTCCAGGATGAACCGTTCCATCGAGAAGCGCATGTCGATGCGACCGACCAGCGCCTGCATCTCGTGCGCGATGTCGGTTGCAACGCGGCGGGTGGACTCGATAGCATTGGTACTGGATGCCAGCATCTCCTCCGCCGCGGCGCTGGACTCCTGCGCGATGGCAGCGATATGCTCGATCTCACCCAACATCTGCTGCGCGTTTTGTTGCACCCGTTGTACCGACAATGCAGAATGCTCTACCTGTTGCACGATAGACTCGACCGACTGCAGGATGGCACTCAACCCCTGCCCGACCTCGAGCGACTGACGGACGCCATCGGTAACCGCAGCGAGGTTGGCGTCCATCGCCCGCGCCGCGTTCTCTGCCTGCTGGGTGGACTCCTGAATAATCTGCCGGATTTCCTGTGTGGCTTGCGCCGATTGTTCCGCCAAGCGACGCACCTCGTCCGCCACCACGGCGAAACCGCGTCCATGCTCTCCGGCACGAGCGGCCTCAATGGCAGCGTTGAGGGCAAGGAGGTTGGTCTGCCCCGCAATCTCTTCGATGGTGCCCAGAATGCCGCCGATACGCGCAGACATCTGCACCAGCTGTTGCAGCTGCTCCGCCAGCTGTCGCGTGTCCTGCTCGAGCCCTTCCATCGCCTGTTTGGAACGAGCCAATCCCTCGCGCCCCTGCACGGCTACCACGCCCACTTCCTGCGCGGCACGTTGGGCATCGCTCAACTGCTCTACCATGCGCTGAATGTCCTCAACAATGGCACTAACGCCCTCCACACCGCGCGACGCCGACAGGGCAGTGGACTCCGCCCCTTTTGCCACCTCCTGCACAGCACGCTGCAACTGCTCCAGCATCTCTACGACCGTATCGCCGGAGATGTGGCTGCCGTCCACACTGACCAGCGCCTTCATTAGTTCGCCCGCTTTGTTCACACCATCCGCAACCTCGCGCGAGATGGCGCGCCCTTCCGCAATCACCTGGGCTAACCACCTTATCGCAGCGTCGAATTGGGCGAATAAGGTATGCTCGCCTTCTCTGTGCGATGAGGACAACTGGTGGGACAAGTCACCGCGCGCGAGAGCATCCAAGGCGTTAAATAGCGCGTTCATCTGCTGCGATGTCCATTCCATGCTCTCCGTTAGGTCGGCAGATGCGACTTGCGCCGCAGACACGTCCAGTCGCAGCTGCCTCGTCAGCTCCATCAGGTAGGCGTCGCTCACCGCCTGCATGTCGTAGTTGAACACCTTGAAAATCGCCTCTTCGGCACGGGCGCGGAAACCCGGCTTCCAGCGAAAATCGCGCCGCAGGTACTTGCGCACCAGACGCTGATAAATCATGTAACTGCCCACGTACCACTTCTGCGGCAGGTCTATCACCACGTGCACGTAACCGATGCGCAGCCGTTTCTCGAAATAGTCTATGCCGAACTGACCGCTGCCCGCCGCCTCTGCGAAGATGTCGCGAAAGTACTGAGCCTGCGTCTTTTCCAGCCCCTGTCGCAGCCGCTCCAGGCCAATGCCTTTCTTCTGCGCGTAGCGTTCGAAGAACGCCCGGGTGGGAGCAAAGGCAAACTGCACATCGTAGAACTCCTTCGCCACCGCATCGGCAACACGTTCCGCCCACGGTCGCAACTGCTTCAGGATACGCACGTCCTCGTCTGTCAGATTGACAAACTGCCTTCTCAGCGCCAGGTTGTCCTCATTGATGTGCATGAAGGCGCACAGGTTTTCCATACTGTTTTTCACCCCCAAGCGACTGAAGTTCAGGAGTTACAGACCGGAGAGATGGGTACCGTCGCCCGGCCTGCCCGCGCGAACATCAGAGTTTTCGATTCACCAGCAGTCCGCGATGCACATAACGCTCGCTACCAAGCACACCCCCATTGGGAAGGGCTAGGCGGACCAACCGCTCGGCTGCATAACTCCCGCCAGTATTATCGGAATGGTCTGGCAAGCTTAGCAGGGTGAAGTTTTGAAGGACGCAGAGGATGGGTGATGTTTATTGCACGGCGCACCGCGTAACGTCCGGATAAACAGACTGATAGCCAACCTATTCCTTGTCCGTCTCGGGACTTCCGCAGAAGGCAGGCTGAGGCGCTTCCTCTTCCCCTTCCCAGAGCTGCTTGCTCAGTTTCACATCGCGTGGCACGGGGATGGGATACTTGCCATCGAAGCAGGCAAGGCAGAAATGATGACGCTTCATCCGCACCGCACGCAGCATCCCGTCGATGCTGAGGTATCCCAGCGAGGTCGCGCCTATCATCTCGCGTATCTCTTCCACGCTGTGCGAAGCGGCGACCAGTTCCTCGCGCGTTGCCATGTCGATGCCGTAGAAACATGGATAACGGATGGGCGGCGAGGTAATCCGCACATGCACTTCTTTCGCCCCCGCCTCGAAAAGCATCCGTACAATCTTGCCGGTGGTGGTACCGCGCACGATGCTGTCGTCCACCATCACCAGTTTGCGCCCGGAGATGACCTCCCGCAGGGGGTTCAGCTTGATTTTCACCCCCAGTTCGCGCATGCGCTGGTCGGGCTGGATGAAGGTGCGCTGGATGTAGCGGTTTTTAATCAGCCCTTCGGCATAGGGGATCCCGCTGGCTTGCGCGAAACCCAGTGCAGCCGGGATGCCCGTATCGGGAATGGGGATAACCACCTGCGCGCCCGGTGCGGGATGTTCTCGCGCCAGCTCCTGTCCCATGCGCCGGCGCACTTCGTGCAGGGTGCGGTTGTAGATGTGGCTGTCGGGGCGGGCAAAGTAGATGAACTCGAACATACACAGGCTGTACCGCTGCAGTGGCACCGCCTGCTCCTCCCGCAAGCCGTTTTCGTCGATGACCAGCACCTCTCCCGGCTCAATCTCGCGCACGAAATCTGCCCCTACGACGTTCAGAGCACAGGTCTCCGAGGCAATCACGTAATGACCGTTAATCCGCCCCAGACAAAGCGGTCGCACGCCATAGGGGTCACGGGAGGCAATCAGGTGATGAGGGGTGAGGATGACCAGACTATACGCGCCCGTAATCTGTTGCATCACCCGGCGCATGGCTTCCACAGGGTCGCGAAACTCCGCCAGCTCTGTGGCAAGCAGGCGGGCGATGATTTCGCTGTCGTTGGTGCTGTGGAAGTGCACCCCTGCCTCCTGCAGGCGCAGGCGAAGCGGGGCGGCGTTCACGAGGTTGCCGTTATGTGCCACCGCCAGCGTGCCGATGGGCGATTCACAAATCACCGGCTGCGCGTTGCGCAACACGCTGGAACCGGTGGTGGAATAGCGCGTGTGCCCGATAGCGATGTGACCGCGCAGGTAGCCCAGCGTCTCCTCGTCGAAAACCTGCGAGACCAGCCCCATCTCCTTATGCACCAGCACACGCTCGCCATCCGAAACGGCGATGCCTGCGCTTTCCTGCCCGCGATGCTGCAACGCATACAGACCGAAGAAGGTGATGCGCGCCACATCCTCCCCCGGCGCGTAGATGCCGAACACGCCGCACTCCTCGTGCGGGTGGTCCATCAAACCCTTATCAGCGCCCATTGGTCACCATCCCAAAACCCGGCTCCGACACCCATAATGGTATCAACAAACGGCGGTCGAAAGCAAGCTCGTCGTTTCCTCAGGAATCGCCGCGCATGGAGCAGGAACGGAATGGGTGGTCGAGGAACTGGAATCTTAAAATCCCATCATATGACCACGCATGGCAAAGTAGATGCTCATCTCACGGAGCGCAGGCAAGCGACACGGTGGCTGCAAGCAGTCAACGGCAGACCGCTGGCAACTTTCTGCGGCAGCTATCTACTGGGAGCCGCCGCAGGTGTCACTTTCTCTCCGCCTGCCGTCGTGAGCGCCTGTCTTCTGGCGAGTGGCGTTCTGTGGCTGCTAAGGCAACGGCGGAGCCTGCCGGTGGCGACCACCCTTCTGGTACTGTGCGCGGCGTGGCTGGGCAGCGCGCAGGGTATCCGGCACACAGTACAGGACGCCATCCTGTGGAGAACTCTCCCGCAGGGTGAGGCGGTGTTTGCGGTGGGCGAGGTCGTCAGCGAACCAGTCAAACGGCGAACTATCTGGCGGTTTATCTTTCGCGCCCGAAGCATACAAGCAGGTCAACGGGTGTTCCACACGCCGACCTACCTGTGGGTGGAGCTGCCCGAAGAGCGTCTGGACAATCCCCACGCCGGCGAGAGGTTACAGATAGAGGGCAGAATGCGGCTGCCCTCAGCCACCGGCGCGTCGGGGGCTTCGTTCGTGGATTACCTGCGTCGGCAAGGGGTGGTGCGCACGCTCCGCCCCTATCGCGTAGCGAAGCTGGACGATTCCGGTTGGCGTGTATTCTTCTCGCGACTGCGTCGGCGATTGATTGAGAACCTGCGTTATCACCTGCCCACGCGCGAAGGGCACATCGCCGCCGCCATCGTGCTGAACGACCGCACCGGTCTGGACTCCTCTATCCGCGAGAGTTTTCGCCGTACGGGTACCGTTCACATCCTGTCCCCTTCGGGCACGCACGTTTCGATGCTGGCGGTGACGGTGTGGGCGGTGTGCAGACTGTTTCGGCTCTCCCGTCGGGTATCTGCGCTCGCTGTCATCGCCGTGATTTGGGGGTTTGTGGGGGTGGCGGCAGGTGGAGAACCCTCTTTCCGCGCCGCGGTGATGGGCACGCTCGTCGCAGGAGCAGTGGCTTTGCAGCGGGAGTTAGACCTGCCCACCTCGCTGGCGCTGGCGGGGTTCCTCATCGTGCTCACCGACACTGGCGCGTTGCTGGACCCCGGCTTTCAGTTCTCATTTATCCTTGTCGCCGCGATTATCGCCGCCGCGGGCTGGTTGAACGCCCTCGCGTTCGGTGTAACAGGTGGCAGGCTCAAGCCCGTAGGGGGTCTTCTCGCCGCGATAGGGTTTGGGATCGTGTGCGCTATAGCATCCGCCCCGCTCACCGCGTTATACTATGCTCAAATGTCCTTCATTGCGCCCCTCGCGAACCTGGTTATCGCGCTGCCGGTGCAGGTGCTGACGGCGATGGGGCTGGCGATTGCCTGCCTGCCTTGGGCTCCCGACTGGCTGGCTGCGCCCGTCGCGCTGAGCGCGTGGATGGTGGATAAGGCGGTGCGGTGGCTGGCTCTGCCCGCGTGGGCGAGTGTGCCGGTTTCTCCCCCACCGCGCTGGGCTATCGCCGCATTCGATGCCCTGTTTTTCATCGCGCTGCTCGTGCTGAGTGCGCGCGCCTCGGCACGCAGGAGGGAGCTGGTGCTATGAGGCGACGGTACCGCAGAGGAAAGCAGAGGTGGGTTTTCGGGTGCATCGTGTTGCATCTCTTCATCGCCCTGCTGGTCGCCCCCGAGGCCCGCTCTGCCGTTGCTCAAACGGAGGAACCGCCGCCTGCGCCTCTGCCGGCTCCAAACGCCTCCCGCAAGGCCGAACGCATCGACATCGAACGCTTCGGCACGCTGTTTCTGGATGCGCAGAACAACCTGCAAGCCACCGACATCCTCGCCCGCTGGCGCGAATACACCATTCGGGCGGAGGAAGTGGTAGGCAATCTGGACAAAGGGGAATACCTGTTCAAAGGCGGTGTCCTCCTTGAGGGCGGTGGCGTCGACGCCAGAGGCGAGACTTTGCGCCTCAACGTCCGCCAACGGCGGTGGCAACTACTGGGGGCGGGTGCGGACCTCCTGCCCGAGTTTCTGAAGTATCGCCTGCAGGGTGCGGTGAGGCTCTCCGGTCACGAGCTGCAGGGCGAGCGCACCGAAGCGCATTTACAACGCGGGGAGATGACCACCTGCCTGCTGGAGCATCCGCACTATCGCTTTTCCACCGGTCGCGTGGACGTAGTGGTGGACAAGCGGCTGGTGGCGCGCGACGTGAGCCTCAGCGCGCTGGGCAGGCGGCTCTTTACCATTCCCACGCTGGTGGTGCCGCTGGACAGGCGACTGTCTCGCGGTACGCTGCCACAGGTGGGGCAATCGGTAGAGGAAGGGTATTACGTCAAAACCGCGCTGGGCTACCTGCTGGGCGACAACGCAGGAACCGCACGGATCGACCTGATGCAGAAAAAAGGGATTGGGTTGGGCGTCGACCAGCAGTATCTCTTAGGAGGCGCAGCAGGATTGCTTTCGTTATACTATCTGAACGACCGCAGCCGCGGCACCCGCTCGGTCACCGCGCAACTGCGCCACGAACAGCGGTTGCTGGGTTTCGACGCGCGGCTTACGGGCGACCTGCGCTCGGGCAGTTATCTGTATTACTCCGACACACGCGCCTCCAGCTGGCAGTTGAGCCTGAGCCGAGCCTGGTCAGGAGGCAACCTGTCTCTTTTATCGCGCCTCAGCCAGCAGAGCAGCGCAGGTTATGTGTCGGACTCCACGGTGAACAGCCTCCGCTGGAACCAGCGCTGGGGTAATCGCGCCTCTCTCACCTTTTCCACCGACCTGTCACGCTTTCGCTCGCTCTCAGGAGGCGAGGTGCGCTCTCAACAAGAGCAACTGGCCACCCAGGCGGTGCTGAACGGCGACGCTGGTAAGTTTGACTGGAACCTCACCTTCAACCGCATCGCGCCACTCGGCAGGCAGACGGGCGGATTTTACTTTGGAGGACTGGAAAAGACCCCCGAACTGACCCTCTCCACCACCGACCGCCGCCTGTTCGGTAGAGACTTGGGGCTGCAGATGCAGTTGGGCGTGGGCAGCTTCCGCGAACTACCGCAGGGCCAGTCGGTTCAGCGATTGCTCTTCGAAGCCCGCTGGAATCCCTCTCTGCGCGTGGGGGACAGAACCTCCCTAACCTATTCGGGATTGTTTCAACAGGCGTTCACCAGCGACGGAACCGCGCAATACATCCTGCAGGGCAACGCCAGCTGGCAGGTGCGCTACGGTCAAAACAGCCGCTGGTACATGGACTATCGGTACCTGCGCCCCTATGGCTTTACCCCGCTGCGCACGGAGTACACGGGCACTACCAATTTCGCCTCTGCCGGTCTGGAATGGAACGCCGGGCGCGCCTTCTCCCTGCGAGCGTATACCGGGTATGACCTTTTCGCCAGGCAGCGGGGCAGCCGCCCCTGGCAGCCGCTGAACCTAGGGGTGCAATGGCAGCCGAACGCCATCTGGAGCCTGAACGTGCAATCCACCCTCAACCTGAACGAAGGGCAGTGGAACTACCTGCGTGCCTACCTCCGCGCACGCGGTCGGGCGTTCTCGATGAATCTCAACGGCGTGTATGACCCCATCCGCCATCAGTGGGCAAACGCCAGCCTGTGGCTGGATACGCAGGTCTTCAGAACTCCCCTGCGGGTGCAGACCTACCTTACGTACAACGGCTACGTCAAGCGGTTTGAAGGCAGGCAGCTGCTGTTGACGTGGGATTTGCACTGCTGGGAGCTGAGCGTGGGTTATATCGATAATCCGCTGGGCTTCCGCGCCGACCGCGAGGTGGTGTTCCGCCTGCGGATTAAGGCTTTCCCAGAAGCACAGCGATTCGGCGTCGGGCAGTTCGGTCAGCTACTGGAGACCGGGGGAGGCTGGACATATTGACCTCAGGCATGATATGATCGCTTGGCTATGAAGAAAAACCTAGCACGACACCGGCGCGGCGATGGCAAAACAACAGGATACTCTGTCAAAAAAGCAACAAGTGCTGCAGATGCTATTCCAAGAGTGCGAACAGCGACGGAACTGGTTCTTCACCAATGAAGACGTCAAAAGACTGGCGTCTAAAGTCGGCTTTGGCAACCCCTTCGATGCGACAAAAGTAGATACTATGTCTGTACTGCCGGAAACGATTCGGCAGCGGGGTTATTGTGTAGCCCATGTGGGGAAAGGCAAGCATCAGTTTGTCCCGGAGCTGGAAAAGTGGTACCATATCTTCGAGGAGATTGAAGAACACGAGGTAATTGTTTGGCGATACCGCAAGAGCTTGCTGAACGACCTGGATACGGGTGAGGCAAGCGTTCTGTCCTTTGTGTACAACCAGCACATCTTGCATGATTTCCTGTATGAAGATGTGGTGGCGTCACCGAAAATCTATGTGCCTGGACGTACCCGTATCGACCTTGAGTACACGGTTGGAAACTCGACAATTCGCGCGGCAGAGCAGCAGATGGAAATGGACATGACTTTAGAATATCAAGGTACTGTGACAGTGATGGAAGCCAAAAGCAGATTCTTGGATAACTTCGCGGTCTACCAACTGTTTCATCCGGTGTGCTTTTACGTGTGTCAAGCCAAGAAACTCAACATAAACGTCAAGGAGGTAAACGCCTGCTATGTTTTGAAACAGTCTCGCAGGACAAAGGGGCAGGCTTATCCGGCGACAAGTGTTCGATTGTACCTCTACACTTTCGACGATGTGCAGAGGCTGGACTCCATCCGCCTGATTCGCAAGGCGGAGTACCGTCTGCAGAGGAGGTGAAGCCAGGTGGTTCATGAGTTGCCACCTCAATATCTGAACAACGTTTACCTGGGCGACGTGATGGACCTGCTCAAGTCGCTCCCGGACGGGTGCGTAGACATGGTGTATGGCGACCCGGACTACAATGTCGGCATCAAATACGGGGATAAATCCTATACACGCAGCTTTGAGGAGTATATCGAGTGGTACATCGAGCTGGCTCGGGAGTCACTTCGGGTGCTGAAAGACGATGGCAACATGTTCCTGATTAACTATCCCAAGCAGAACGCTTACTTGCGGGTGAAGTTTCTGGACGAAGCCTGCTACGCGGTACACGACTACGTATGGATATACAACACGAACGTGGGACACAGCCCGCGGAGGTTTACCACTGCCCATCGAAGCATCTTGCACTGTCGCAAGAGTGAGAACAACCGCTTTTACAAGGACCAGGTCGCACAACCTTACCAGAACCCGACGGACAAGCGCATTAAACAGAACCTCGCGAACGGCTCGAAAGGCAGAATGCCCTACAGCTGGTTTTATTTCGACCTGGTGAAAAACGTCAGCCGCGAGAAAACAATCCATGCCTGCCAGATTCCGCAGAAGCTGGCGGAGATGCTGATACTCAGCTGCACACAGCCCGGAGACATTGTGTTCGTGCTGTTTGGTGGCAGCGGCTCCGAACTGGAGGTATGTCAGAAGCTGCAGAGAAACGTTGTATCCGCCGAGATCGACCCGACATACCATGAGATGATACTGCGCCGCTTGCAGCTGGGCTGCATCGAGGAAAGGTATCGGCTAATGCCTCGTATGGAAGAGGAGGCGCAGCTGGCGTTGCCCGTCGAATCATGAAATCGGGAGCAACCCAATCAGGTTGCTCCCTGCACTGCCGGTGATTGCTCTTATCGTCCTGCGTTGTACATCCTCAGCGCCTGCTCCAGCCGCGCGTTCACCGCGTCCCAGTCAATCGCCTGCAGGAAGGCGTCGATGTATTTGGCACGCGCGGTCTGGAAGTCATAGTAGTAGGCGTGCTCATAAGTATCCAGCGCGAGAATGGGCGTGGCGTTCCAGATAGGGAACGTGTTCTGCGCATCGCCGATGTAGTTGAACAGACTTCCGTCGTCATGGTCCAGTGCGAGCCACACCCAGCCGCGCGCGGCGATACCGGTTGCCTTCAGGTCCTGCGCCCACGCCTCATACGAGCCGAAATACTTGTTAATCCACTCCGCCACAGGTCCGGTCGGTGCGCCGCCCTTGCCGCCCAGAATGTCGAAGTACAGTTCGTGGTTCTTCACCCCACCCAGCGCAAAGGTGTACTCTACCTTCAGCACGCGGATGTCGGAGTAAGTCTGGTTTGCCTTCGCCGGGTCCTTGTCCAAGGCAGCCAGCTTCTCGCGGATTTCATTCGCTTTATTCACATACCCCTGGTACAGCTTGTAGTGTTCATCATGGGTCTTGCGGGAAATCCCCACGCTCTCGGTGTTGTACACTTTCTCGGGTAGCGGTTTCGCTACGATTTTGACGATCTCCATCTCTCCTGTCCTCCTGTCGGGTCTCGAAACGTTCTCCATTTGCTGCGCTATGCCTCCGATGACGGGCGAACCGCTCATCACTATGGCTATACTCAGCGCAGAGGCTTTGAGGAAGCGTCGACGCCCCTCATCATGCTCGTGTGTTGACCGTGCGATGGCGAACACCTCCTGTTTGCCTAGTGTTCTAACTGTACCCCACCGAAAACAATATTTGCAATAGCAAAATACGTGCAGGCATAGTTTCCCCGTGAAATATTTCACATGCAAGGCGAAGGGGAAGCCTACAGGGGAATGGCTCTGCCTGTGGTCACAGAGGGCTCTATGTCTCTTTTATGGGGTCGTTTTCTCAAAATCCGAAGCGTGCATCACGTATACCAGCAGGGTGCGGTGACTGCCATCTGCCCAGTCTTCTTCTACCTCCCCGCGCAGGCGGAAACCCAGCCTCTCGGGGATAGCGCGGCTGCGAACATTATCCGGCTCTACGCGGATGCGCACCGTTGGCACCTGCCAGTGCTCAAAGGCATACTGCGTTAATGCTCTGGTGGCCCGGGTGACCAGCCCCTGCCCTTCTGCCGACTCGTCGATCCAGTAACCGATTTCCGCCTCCGGCTCTGCGCTGGCGCTGCGAAACAGTCCGATGGTGCCCACCAGGGTGCCGCTCCACCATATACCCATTTGCAGACTGCGCCCGGACCGAAAATTCCGAAGCGATTCCCGAATGAAGCCGCGCGTGTCCTCTTCGCTGTTTACAAAGTCCACCCAGGTCATCCACCGGCGCAGCCGTTCCCTGTTTCGCACGGTGAGTTCGTAGAGTGCAGGTGCATCCTGCATGGTGAGCTGACGAAGCTCCGCGCCTTCGCCCAGAGAAAGTACGACCTGTCTGCGCCCCATCCATCGGCGCCAGAAAGCAGTCATCCCCGTTACGCCTTCCCTGCCTCCAGCAAGCGAATGATCTCCGCGTTCAGCATCCAGTAAACCAGCGTGTTCGCGAAACCGCTGAGAGGACACGCTGGAGTGGACAACCACGGCTCTTCCAGTACTCCATCAGTATACGGCACATGGGTGCGAATGACAAGGTCGGCAACGTCCGCCACGCGCCTGCCGGATGGGTGCTGAGGGGGTACCACCTTCACATCCACAGGAGAACCGATGTACACTACCTTTGCGCCTTTCTGCTTCGCCTCCGCGCAGATGTCTACAGATAGCGCAAACACTCCGAGAATACTGCCGAACACCAGCACATCGCCACGCCCTATCTTCTGAACCTCCTCCAACCGGTAGGACAAAGGCTCAAACAGACGAGGGTTTCCGGCTCGCTCCGGAGCGGTTTCAAACGGAGGAAAGTGCCCGATGTCCAGGTGCCACAGTCGCCTGCCCGAACGCTTTGCTTCCGTACACCATTCCGCTGCCCTGCGAATGGCGTTCATTTCGCGCTGCAGGATTTCCCGAACCAGCGCCTGCACCGATTGCAGATACCTTTCCGATAACATCAGTAACCCTCCCGTGCGGTGGCTTCCAGCCCCTTTTCGTTGAATGGTTTGCTGTCAGGCAGCTTGATACTGCGCCACAGGTGTGGTGTCTTGCCACGCGCGTGCATCCGCTCGATGAACGCCGCCGTGAGCATCCACAGCACCACGCAGGCTACTGCTCCCGAAATCGGGCAGACGCCGTTGCCGTCTGAAGTCTTAAAAACGCCCTCATCTTTGGGTACACTCAGGTGCATCGATGCCCAGCGTGGTAACGACAGCGGGTCATCCCCCTGCGACGTCGGGCATATCGCCACCACGTAGGCGCCCCGCTGGCGTGCGTCACGCGCGAGTACGCTCATGGACACGTTTTCTGCCCGGCGCGAGCATGCCACCAGAATATCGGGAGAGGCAATGCCTGCCCCCTCCAAATCCGTCGTAGGCAGGCGTTGAATCATCATCAATCCCCCTGCCCTGCCAAGCACCTCGCTGACTAACCCGCTGTTGTCATCCACAATGAACAGCCTCGCACCCTGCAACACCCTCTGCGCCATCGCTTCTGCCGCTCGCTCAACAGCGATAAGGTGACTGCTACGCAGGTCTTGCAGCTCGGCGAGTAACCGCCGAGCGTATTCCTCCGCTGAAATCGTCATCTGCATTGCCTCCCCTCTCTGCATGTCGACTCTGAATTTGTGTGGCGAGTGAGGATTCCTTCAACCCAGCAGGAGAATGCAGGAGCAGGGAGCGAAGAGATTTAGTGGTGGTGTCGACACGGCTCGCACATACCGGGGTACGCACCAATGGAACAGGGAATAGAACAGATACTCTCCGAAAAGATAGGCTCTGCCCCCGCCGAAGTGGGGCTGGCAATCCGGGGTGTGGACTTCGACTGGCAGATAGATATTCACAGCGACCTTGTATTCCGCTCCGCCAGTGTCATCAAGGTTCCCCTGCTTGCCGCGCTCTTCTGGTTGAGCGAACGAGGCGAGATCGACTGGAGGGAGAAGACTCCCCTGCGTGACTGCGACCGCACGCCCGGTTCCGGCATCCTGCGCGAACTGCACACAGGGCTCGTGCTGAGCCTGCATGACCTTGCAGTGCTGATGATTGTGCTGAGCGACAACACTGCCACCAACATGCTCATTGACCGCATGGGCGTGGAAAAGGTGCAGGAGTTTCTGCAACTGATGGGGTTCCGCCACACCACCCTGCAACGCAAGATGTATGACTTCGCCGCCGCCGAGCAGGGAAAAGAAAACCTCTGCTGCGCCGCCGAGATTGCCGACCTGCTGAAGTGGATCGCACAGGGCGAAATACGCGCTGTGGACGGTACCCGGCTGGTCTCCTCATCCGGGTGCGAACGGATGCTAAACATCATGCAGGAGCAGTTCTACCGCGACCAGATACCCTACCTGTTGCCCGATGAAGCGAAGGTGGCAAACAAGACGGGAGAAATCAGCGGACACCACCACGACTCGGCGGTTATCTGGATGCCTGCAGGGTGCTACACGCTCGTGGTGCTCACCCGCGGCTTCGAGAACCGCCGTATCGCCGCGCAGTTCATCGCGGAAACCTCGCTAATGGTATACGAAGCCGCACGACACCGCCTTAGCAAAGAGAACGGGGAAGCATGATCCAGCAGGTTTCTCGCACCGGTGTAGCGAAGAGAAGAAGCTCAGAAGAACATTCCGAGGAGGTAGATGACTATGCGACGCTCAGGCTTCTGGATAGGGATAATCCTTTGGGTGTGTACCGCCGCTGTCGCCCAGCAGCACAACACCCTCTCCCCACGTGAACAACGCTTCGGATGGAAACTCCTGTTCAATGGAAATGACCTCTCCGGCTGGACAGTCGCCGATGCTCAGGACGCCTGGCGCGTGGAGGATGGAACGATTTACTGTACCGGCAAAGGCGGGGGCTACCTGTACTCCAACGAACCGTACAAAAACTTTGTGCTGCGCATCGATTTCAAGATGTCGCCCAACGCCAACAGCGGCGTCTTTGTGCGCATCTGGGACCGCAACGACCCGGTCAATACGGGTATGGAAATCCAGATTTTGGACAGCTACGGCAAGACGAACCCTGGCAAGCACGATTGTGGCGCGTTGTACGACATTGTCGCTCCGTTGAAAAATGTGGCTCGCCCCGCTGGCGAATGGAATAGCCTGAGCATTTGCTGCCGGGATAGCCACCTGATGGCTTTCATGAACGGAGAGAAGATCGTCGATGTCGACCTCAGTCAGTGGACAGAGGCTGGCAAAAATCCCGATGGCACGCCCAACAAATTCAAATACGCCTACAAGGAGATGGTGAAACCCGGATACATTGGGCTGCAGAACCACGGACACGAGGTCTGGTTCCGCAACATTAAGATAAGACCGCTGTACTGAGCTCGCACTTTTGGAGGGCGACGCTCCTGCCGAGCTGTAAATCCCCTCCCCGTTCACAGGGAGGTCGGGGGGAGATCGGCTCACCAGGAGGTTCGCCCTCCAAGAACCGCAGGCTAAAGCCTGCGGTTACATCCTTCGAATAGCCCCGCTTTATATTGCAAACTCAGGAACAGTCTGCCTACAGCGTAACCCCCTATCTCCAAACGACCGAAGAATTTTTGAAAAATTCGCACGGTGGGTGGTCGAAAAACCTTGACATTGTTATATGACACTGTTATAATAAGGGTGTGAACACGGTGCAGACGCTTTGGACAATTGAAGACCTGGTTGGGCGCGCCAATGAAGTGTTTCAGAAACACGGTCTGGTCGCGCCGAACGGAAGGGTGCGGGAGTTGGTTAGCCCGCGTCTGGTGCGGTTGTACACCACGCTGGGCTTGATCGACCGCCCCGTGCTTCGCGGTCGCACTGGCTACTATGGGGTGCGACACCTGATGCAGCTGGTGGCTATCAAACGCCTGCAAAGCGAAGGATGGTCGCTGGCTGAGATTCAGAACCGGCTGCTCGCCCTATCGGACGAGGAACTGGAGCAGATTGCCCAGCTGCCGAAAGCCGCCCTCTTCGAAAACGAGGTTATCGCTTCGGCACCACAACGTCCTCCCGCACGGGCGTTCTGGAAGCTGGCTGAGGCTCCTGCTCCTGCGCCCGTCGTGGAGTCGCAACCCTCTCAGCAACCGCTACCTGTTGAACAGTGGAGTAGCATTGCCATTGCGCCAGGCGTGCGTCTGCTCATCCAACAGGAAATACCGCCTGACCCTCAGCTGTTACAGGAGCTGCAGCAGGCAGCTGCACCACTGGTGCGCTTCTTACGTTTGCGGCATCTCGTACGCCGAGAGGCGCGTTCAATCCCAGATAAAGGAGGTTAACATGATGAGCCACCACACTCTGCCGCTTATCGAGGAAGAGGTAATGGAACATGAGGCACACGCGGGTTTCGGCACCCTGCGCACACCCAACGGCAACCTGCCCCTGAAGGCTATCTCCGTATACACGCGCATTGTGGGCATGTTGGCGGAAACCACCTTGCAGCAGGTCTTCAAGAACACGCTGAATCAGCCTCTGGAAGCCACCTACATCTTCCCGTTACCTCCCAGCGCAGCGGTGACCTCCTTCACCATGCGGGTGGGAGAGCGACTCGTGGAGGGAGTGCTGGAAGAGCGCCAGCGGGCGCGCGAACAGTACGCACAAGCCATCCAGCAAGGGTATCGCGCCGCGATTACCGAGCAGGAGAGACCTAACGTCTTCACCCTCCAAGTGGGCAACCTGATGCCCGGCGAGGAAGCGCAAATCACGTTTCGCATGGCGATGCCCCTGCAACTTGACATGGGGGAGGTTACCTATCGATTTCCGCTGGTGGTCGCTCCTCGCTACATCCCCGGCATCCCGCTGGATGACGAATCGGCCGGCGCGGGCGTGATGCCAGACACCGACCAGGTACCCGACGCCTCACGCCTCACCCCTCCTGTGCTGCTGCCGGGTTTCCCAAACCCTGTGAAGCTGTCGCTGGAGGTGGAGATTGACGCCTGCGGACTGCGCTTGTATGACATGCGTGCCAGCCTGCACACAGTTGTGACCGAGCAGCAGGGCGACACGTGGCATGTGCGACTGCAGCCTGGCGAAAGGCTGAATCGCGACTTCATCCTGCGCTATCGCCTCAGCGATGAAGATTGGAACATCGGTGCGCTGGCATCGCCGGATGGAGATGTTGAGGAAGAGGGCACTCTTTTCTGTCTGCTCACTGCTCCAAAGCAGGATACGCGCTCGCAGCTGCCCCGCGATGTCGTCTTCGTGCTGGATCGATCGGGCAGTATGGAAGGCTGGAAGATGGTTGCTGCGCGACGGGTGGTGGGGCGCGTGCTGGACACCCTCACCGCGCAGGACCGCTTTACGGTGGTCGCCTTCGATGACATGATCGAAACCCTCGATCCACACCTACAGGTCGCCGACAACCGAGGCCGTTATCGCGCGATGGAATGGTTGGCAGGTATTGACGCGCGGGGTGGAACGGAGGTGATGTCTGCCCTCCATCAAGCCGCGTCCATCCTGAACTCCGCTCGCGCGGACGCGCTCGAAGCGATTTTTCTGGTGACCGACGGACAGGTCGGCAACGAAGACGCGGTGATTCGCCAGATGAAGCAGGCGGGGATTACCCTGTTCGTGGTGGGCGTGGACACCGTGCCCAACGATGCCCTGCTGAGCCGTCTGGCGCGAGAGACCGGCGGCGTCTGTGAGTTCATTGAGACCGAAGCGCGACTGGACGAAGTGCTGCAACGGCTCGCTGAGCGATTGGGCAAACCGGTATTACAGGATGTGGAAGTAGCTCTTCACTCCCCCACAGGCAAGGCGCAGCTGATACCAGATACCCTGCTACCGAGCCAACACCGCGTCGTCTATTCGGGCGGCAGCCTGCTGTTGCTGGCGCGGTGTCGCCATTTAGAAGAAGCAGAACGGCTCACTATCACCGCATCGCTGCCGGACGGCGAGACGTGGAACCAAACCGTCCCCCTGCGTGTTCAGGCGCATCCTGCCCTGCGCCCGATATGGGCACGGGATATGATCCAAGAGCTGGAGACTCGTTACGTGGCGGAAAGGAACGCCGAACTAGAGCCAGAGATACTGTCGCTGTCGCTCCAGCATGGCGTACTCTCTCGTTTCACTGCCTACATTTTGGTCGACCGCTCCGAGGTGGTGAACGCAGGCGGAGAGGTGCGCCGCATCGTGCAGCCGGTGGACGTCCCCAGCGGATGGGCAATGTTCGATGCGGATTTGGACGCGGATGAATTGGTTGGAACCGCCTCCCACTTTTTAGAGGAACCTATCATGGACGTGCTTGACGAATATGTCCATATCGCGCGCTGTTACGAGCCGCCCCGAATGCATGCGCTGGGGTGGATTGGTCCTGTGCAACCCCTCAGAAAAACTGAACTGCGTCGCTGGGTGTCCGAAACCCTGCAGCAGATAGAGCAGTTAGACCGGTCGGACAATCAGGCGGTTCGGCACTGGCTGGCACAGCTGCTCATCGCGCTAAGGGAGTTGCGAGCGGTTCTGCAACCAATCCCAACGGCTTCGGACATCGCTGCGAAGATCGACCAGCTGTTCATCGAGGTAGAGGACTACCTGCGAGGGTTACCTGACTTCCATCAGCTGGACACGCTCCTGAAACAGTGCCGCGACGTGCTGACGGAGCTGTCCAAACACCCCGCGCTTGCCAAACGCACGCGCTGGTGGTAATCTCACCGCGTCCCCCTCTCACAGAGGGGGACGCCCCCTAAGTAACCACATCCGCTGGCATCTCGCCGCGGGCAATGCTCTCCACATCGCGTACGACCTTCTCGCCCATCAGGCGCAGAGACTCGCGCGTGTAGGCGGCGATGTGGGGCACAATCAGCACGTTCGGATATTTCAGCAGGCGGTGGTTGCCGTCAATCGGCTCGCCCTCCACCACGTCCATGCCGATGGCCGCCACCTTGCCCGACTCGAGGGCGGCAATCAGCGCGTCCTCGTCGATGAGCTCGCCGCGCGCGGTGTTTACCAGAAACACCCCCTGCTTCATCAGCCCAAACTCGCGGTGGGACAGCATGTGGTAATTGCCCTCGTTCAGGGAGGCGTTCAGGGAGATAATGTCTGACCGCTGCAACAGGTCATCCAGCCCTACCGGCTCGGCAGCGCGGGCAAGGATGGTATCGGGATGCAGGTAAGGGTCGTAAGCGATGGTGTTCGCGCCGAAACCGTAGCGCAAAATCTCCGCCACCCTGCTGCCGATGTTGCCGATACCGATGATACCCACCGTCTTGCCCTGGATTTCCCAGCCCACAAAGCGGGCGCGTTCTGCCCAGCGGCTCTCGTAAACCGCGCGGCGCGCCTCGTGCGTCATACGCAGGGTGTCCAGTAACAAGGCCACTGTCAGTTCCGCCACTGCCTCGCGCTCCACCCATGGCGTTACCTTCGTAACCACCACCCCTCTGGCACGGGCGGCGTCAAGGTCTACGTTATCTACGCCGATGCCGTGCCGCGCGAGCAGTAACAGCTCGTCTTTGTGTTCGAAAAACTCGCGGGTGAAGTAGGGTTTGACGCTGGCGACAATCACGTTGTAACCGCGCAGGGCTTCCGCCAGCGATTTGCCGTCGATGCTGACCGGAAAGTCGAAACGGGCGACCTCCCCCACAGCTTTCAGCCGTTCCACATGCTCCGGAAAGTACTTGCCGAAGCTGCTGGAATTAACAATCGCGATACGCAGGCTCAACGGCTCACCTCACCCCACCCATTCACCCACTGCCTGCAGCCAGTGCCGGGCAATGAGCGCATGTCCTGCTTCGGAGGGATGCACGCCGTCGCCCGCCCAAAAGGTAGGCTCGCGCATGGCACATACTCTGGCGAAGATGCCGTCCAGCGGAATGTACAGCGCATTGAATTCCCGTGCCAGTCTGCGCACCGCCTGTATCTTCGGGTCTAAATCCTCGCGCCAGCCCTCCATTTCCTTGCGCACGTGGATAAGGAACGGCTCCAGCAGGATAAGACGGGCGCGGGTGCGCTCCCGGGTAATGCGCAACAGGTCGCGATATTCCCGCTCGAAACGGTCTACCGGTGTGGGGTCGTTGCTATCATAACGGCGCCACATATCGTTGATGCCTATCAGAATGGACACCCAGTCGGGTTTGAGGGCAATACAATCCTGTTCCCAGCGTGCCAGCAGGTCGCGCACACGGTTGCCGCTGATGCCGCGGTTGACGAAGCGCACCGGGCGATGTGGATGCATTGCCGCGAAGAGACTGGACACCATCATCGCGTAGCCCCAGCCTAAGCTGGCAGGGTTGTTTTTGTCCCGCCCAGCATCGGTAATACTATCCCCCTGAAAGAGCACCAACGAGTCGTTTCCCAAAAGCCCGGACATCGTTTCCCCCTGTTTTATTGCAGTGCTTGCAGATGTCGCTCGATATGTTCTGCAACGAGGCGGTAGTGTTCCTGCTCGTGTGCGTGGAGCAAGCTTCGTATTTCCCCGCCCGCTTCTTCCAGCAAAACGCCGTAAGAGATGTGGAATAGCTGACGCACCGACGGTTTGGCAAGAAAATCCTTCAAATCCGAGGGGGGCATCGGCGGAAATTGCCCGGCAGACAGGGGGACCTGGTATGCTTGCTTGCTTTCCTCCAGATGCGACAGACACAAACGGTAGAGCTCGGTAAAGAGCGTCGTGTCTGTCTGTGCAATGAGCTGCACCGCCTGCAGCCAGCTCGTGCCGGATGTCTTCACATGGAAGTTGCCGCCGGTTGCCTCACAGAAAAGGCGATAAATGCTGAACTTATCGCTGCCGGAATGCAGGCTGAGACGATAACCCCGCAGCTGCTGGCAGAGCGCGGCATGAAGGAAGAAAGCTTTCTCCAGCTCCAGCAGGTCGCCCACGAAGTCTATGCCCTTCTGGAACTCGCCGGGGAAACGCGGGGCAAGGCTCCACAGCCGCACGCCGCTGCGACGCAGGTATTCCACCACGTACAAATGGTCCTCCGGTGTGGTAACCCGTGTGCTTTCGTCGATAGAGACCTCGAGGTCAAACTCGGCCCGATGTTCCTTCAGCACTTCGTAGAAATGAACTGCCTGTTGCACCGCATCCTCGAAGGTGATGGCAGACTGCACCAGCCGTTCTGGCTGCAACGTGTAACGGATACCGCCCCCGGCGCGGAGAGACATATTCAGATGGTCGCGAATGATGCTCTGGCTGAGGGGAGACAGCGCGCGAGCCTTGTCCGCGATTTCCGGCGGGGTGAGCTGGGTCACATCGCGCAGCCGGTCACTGAGGTCGATGGTGTACATCGTATAGCCTGCCTCGATCGCCTGCCGCAACTGCTGTTCGTGCTTGATGTGGTCGGCGTCCGCACCGAATTTGCCGGTGTAGCCAGCCTCCAGCACGCCGCTGACCGCGCTCAGCAGCACATCACGGAAATCGCGCCCGGTGCGTACCAGCTCACGCGGCGACTGCTGGGCAAGCACGGGGAACACATCGTAGTCTTTGAACGCCTGCAGGTGCGCCGCCGTGACCATACCCAATCGGTCGCCCGTGCCGAAGGAACGGGGCTTTGTGCAAACGGAGGGACGCAGACCCAGCATATCCCGCAGCGCAAGATAGTTGTGCCAGTCCAGCGGATAGAGATACACATTGTCCAGACATACGGCATCGGCAGGTTCAGGGGTTGGCAGGGGTGCCATACTGACCACAAAGCCGAGCGAGTCCTGTTTCGCAAAGGCAATCTCGAACCCCTCCCCCTGCCGAACGGAATCGGGATACAAGTGGATAGAGTGCTTTTCCAGAGTGCTGGCAACCTTGTTCCAGTTTGCTGTCAACCCCGTGCCTCCTGTTTCGCTACCTCCGATAACGGATCCATGTGGGAAAGCAGGACAATTGCCTCGAGCAACTCTTCCTCAGTAATCATCTCGTGTGCGATCAAGTTGCGCAAGTACACTAGGCGTTTCCCCGCCTCCGCTGCCTCGGTAGAGATAATCTGATGTTGCCCAAGCACCTCAAAAACCTGCCGATATGTGTCCGGCACCACGAGCTTTCGCCGAGCAATCAGCAACTGCCCAACCTCGATGAGCGAGTTTACCGCTTGGAAGCATTCCATTGCCAGCGCGGTGAAGACGAAATAATCCGAGATGTCCTGTGATCCCAGTTGTTGCGCTTTCTGGCGATGGCTCTCGAAGCGGGCAATGGCATCAGCCAGTCTCATCGCAATATCTCCTCATAATAGCGGCGGTACATCCACTCCATCTCGTGGTACAAACGCATCACCTGAAAGGTGGTCTCGATCAGCTTCTCTTCATCACGCACGAACAGCGGCTGACCCTCCTTCAAGACCTGAAACTGCATACGCACGGGCAACCGATGGAAAAGCACCAGATCAATCGTCGGGGAGTACATGCTGCCGATATCCGCTTCATCGCGTTTGTCGGGGTTGTCGAGCAGCACGGCGATGTCGACGTCTGAGATGGGCATCTGCTCGCCACGCGCCCATGAACCGAACAGGAAGACAGCCACCACTTTCGGGTGCTGTTGCACCTCAGCGATGACGCGCTGTACGGTCTCAGACAGGGTCGCGATGTCCATAGGCATCTACGCTCCCCCCCTCCAGCCGCAGCAGGCGCGGGATAGCTCCCTCGTGGGCGTTGACGAGTTCTTCCACCGGCAAGCAGATACGCTCCTGTCCGTTGACTGCGATACGGAGAACACGCTCTGCAGTCACCATGCCCAATTCGCGCGATTCGATGCCGTGTGCCTGAGCAATCTCTCGCAGTCGAGGCAGGTTTGCTTCCGACAGCGACACGATAATGCGCGAAGCAGTCTCGCCAAACAGCGCAGCGTCCGTGCGTTCCTCAGTGGTCAGCGCGACGTCCGCCCCCAGCCCTCCGCCGTTCGCCTCGCCCAGCGCGGGCAGACAGCACTCCGCCAACGCCACCGCCAGCCCGCCGTCGGAGCAGTCGTGCGCGCTGTGCAGCAGCCGCTGCGCAATTGCCTCGCGCACGCATGCCTGCAACCGCTTCTCCACCTGAATGTCCAGCGCGGGCGGCGCACCTGCCTCGATGTCATGCACCACCGCTAGATACTCGCTGCCGCCCAGCCCCTGCAGGGGGTCACGCCAGCCTTCGGGAATGAGTAACACCACCCTGTCGCCTGCCTGTCGGAAACTCGCCTTGCAGTGTAGAGTCACATCCTCCAGCAGCCCCACCATGCCGATGGTGGGGGTGGGGAACACTGCCCCGTCGGGCGTCTCGTTGTAGAAGGAGACGTTACCCGAAATGACGGGCGTCTCCAGCACCTCGCAAGCGGTGGCAATGCCGTCTACTGCCCGCTCGAACTGCCAGAAGATTTCGGGGCGCTCGGGGTTGGCGAAGTTCAAACAGTCGGTGACCGCCAGCGGCTTCGCGCCCGTGCAGGAGATATTACGCGCACATTCGGCGACGGTGTGCATCCCGCCCACGAAGGGGTCCAGATAACAGTACCGCCCGTTGCCGTCGATTTTCAGGGCGATACCCTTGCCTCCCGTCCCGCGCAGGCGCAGCACCGCCGCATCGCCGCCCGGAAGATAGGCGGTTTGCGTTTGCACCATGTGGTCATATTGCTCGTATACCCACCGCTTGCTGGCGATGGATGGGGATGCCAGTAGCCCCAGCAGCACGCGGTTCAAATCTTCGGGATCGGGCAGCTGCAGGGGGTTGAACTCGCGCACACGGGCGATGTAAGCAGGCTCCTCCGCCTTCAGCGTGTAGGTCGGACAGGCGTCGGTCAGGAAGGCGGCAGGAAACTCGGCGGCGACCTGTTCGCCTTCCTTCACACGCAGGATGCCGTCGTCCGTCACATGCCCGATGACCACGGCGTTCAATCCCCATTTGCGGAAGATGCTGGCGACCGCCTCCTCGCGCCCCTTCTTGACGATACACAGCATTCGCTCCTGCGATTCGGAAAGCATTACCTCGTAGGGGGTCATCCCCTCCTCTCGGCGGGGCACTTTCAGCACGTCGATCTCCATACCCGTGCCGCCCTTGAAGGCGGTCTCGCTGGTGGAACAGGTCAATCCCGCCGCGCCCATGTCCTGAATGCCCACGATGTCGCCCGTTGCCAGCGCTTCCAGGGTGGCTTCGATGAGCAGTTTCTCCGCGAAGGGGTCGCCCATCTGCACGTTGGGGCGTTTCGCCTCCGAGTCCTCACTCAGCTCCTCGCTGGCGAAGGTAGCGCCGTGGATACCGTCGCGCCCGGTGCTGGAGCCGACGTAGAGCACGGGGTTTCCCACCCCTTCCGCGCGCGCCCGTGCAATCTTGTCGATGCGCACAATGCCCACCGCCATCGCGTTGACCAGCGGGTTGCCCGAATAGCATCGGTGGAAGTACACCTCTCCAGCCACGGTCGGCACACCCACGCAGTTGCCGTACCACGAGATGCCACCAACCACATGGGTGAAAAGATAGCGGTTGCGGGCGTTGTCCAGCGGGCCGAAGCGCAGGCTATCCAGCAGGGCGATGGGGCGCGCGCCCATCGTAAAGATGTCGCGCAGGATGCCACCGACCCCCGTTGCCGCACCCTGAAAGGGTTCTACCGCTGACGGATGGTTATGACTCTCCACTTTCATCACGATGCCCCAGCCGTCGCCGATGTCCACCACACCCGCGTTTTCCAGCCCACCGCTCTCCACGGCCTGGCGGTACTCGCGGAACCGGCGCAGGATGGGGCGCGAATACTTATAGCCGCAATGCTCTGACCACATCACGGCGAACATGCCCAGCTCGGTATAGGTCGGCTCGCGTCCGAGCAGTTCCACAATGCGCTGGTACTCCTGGTCGTTCAAACCCATTTCGCGGTACACTTTCGGGTCTATCATGCAAACCTTCCTCGATGAATGCACAGGCTTTCATGGGGCATTATAACATTCTGGGACGGGAGGTTCAAGGTGCTTCCATTAGATAGCAGCGGACCGCCCAGTCCTCGCCGCAACCTTTCCCACCGCAGCGACAAATGCTATAATGAATCCAGTGGACTCATGACGCGGGGAGAGTTCGGCAGACATGGCTGAAGTATTAATCAGTATCCAAATCGAGCCGTTGGAGGAAGGCGGCTATCTCGCAACCAGCACAGACCTTCAGGGTCTGGTGGCGCAAGGGCGTACTCTGGCGGAGACAATGGAAATCGCTCAGGACGTCGCGCGTAAGATTATTGAGTCCTGTATAGAACACGGTGATCCCTTACCGCCAAAGATTGAGTACGCACTGAAGAGACAGCGCGGCAAGGCGACAGTGAAGATACCTGTAGGTATTAGCGTTGAGGCGGTTTAGGAATGGCACGACTCCCTGCTATGACCTATCGCGAGGTGGTACGCAGGCTGCAAGACGCGGGATTCGTGTTTGATAGGCAAGCGAAAGGAAGCCACGAGATATGGTACAATCCGCAAACCAAACGCCGCACGACCATTCCAAATCACCCAGGCCCGTTGCCAGTAGGAACTCTCAGAGCCATCATCCGCGAGGCGGGATTGACGGTTAGGGAGTTTTTAGGCGAGGAGTAATTCATCCACGTTCACTGAAGCTTCAGGCTTCTGCAAAGGGGCTATCTGCTCGCCCTTCATGTAAATCCGTCGCGAACGGTATCCAAATCCTTCACCCATCGGGGCAGGGTCGCGGTAGACTTCAATGCACTGCCCATCCAGATTGACAATCCAGTATTCGGGGATGCCTGCCCGCGCATAGAGGGGGGCTTTTACCTCGCGGTCATACTCCAGCGACGCCTGCGCCACCTCCACCACCAGCAGGGCGGTCGTTGGATGAGCGTGAGCGTAGTCGCCCGCTTTGCCTGGAACCACTGCGATGTCTGGTTCGGGTTCGCTATCGCCGAGGTTCAATGGCGATTGTATCCTCACGGTGGCATCGTTGAACACCTGAAACAGCCATTGAAACAGCCGATGCACACAGGTCACGTGTTCGGCACTCACTGGTGACATCTGAATAATATCCCCCTCGATGAGTTCCACCCGTTCGCCTTGGAACAGCCCCAGTTCCGCCATCCGATAGTACTCCTCGCACGTGAACCGACGGCGCGGGAGGGTGACGGTTTTCGGTTTCTCCAAAGTCTGAACCATATGCATCACTCCCTATTAAAGGCTACCACACTCCCCGCGCTTTGGCAAGATACCGCCCGAACGGACGCGCTTCACTGCTCCCACGCGCATCGGAAGCCAATAGTGGAGCACCTGTCCAGCCCGGGATACAGCAAGATGAACTTGGCGTGCGAGGCAATGGGTTGCTCACCGCCCGGAAAATACCAGATAGAGCCTGAAGCCTGATATCGGCTTCCGCCTCGCAGCATCACGAATCGGGTGTGTCCGTCGTCGCGCAGGCTTTCAGTCCACTCCCAGACCATGCCACGCGAGAACCGCTCGCCCAGTGTTTCCGCGGCGTGTTGCCATTCCCACTCGGTAGGCAATCGTGCGCCCAGCCAGCCGGCATACGCACGCGCATCGTCGATGTCCACGTACACCACCGGCTCATCGCGCAGGTGTGGTGGACAGCGCTTTCCACCCCAGTGCTTGAGGAAGTTGGTTGGCTCGGTGGGGACGTAGCCAGTAGCGTCCAGAAACACCTGATACTGTGCGTTGGTTACCGGAGCGGGCTGGATATAAAAACTGTTTATCGAACAGGCGATACGGTGCGTTATCTCTTCGTGGAATGGGTTGCCGGTGAGAAACCTCCGCTGTTCCTCCACAGATGCACCCGGGTCGGGGTAGCAGCCACACTCCCGGCGCATGTGCTTTACCACGAACTCGAATTTCCCTCCAGCCACGAACAGGGCTTCTGCTGGTGGGCGGGAGGCAGACACCACTGCAGGTATCTTCTGAGGCTCCATCACGGACAGAGCGACAAGGTGGGCGTCCTGTGGAGGTGGCGTCCGGTCGGAAGCACGCAGGCGACGCTGGTGTGCCAACAACTGCAGGAGACTGTGACTAGCTCCCCCGCGGAGCGCAAGTACCGCCCCAAAGCGGTCGGGAGGTACCTGAAGAGTCGGGCTGCCATCACGCAGGATGGGTTGCAACGACTCGCCGCGCCACACGTCGTACCAGTGCCACTGGTTTGTGCGCAGTGCGGAGGGAGCGGGCAACGATGCCTCCCGTTGCCCATCCATGCGGTAGAAGGTCCACAGCCACGTGTCCTTTCCACGCCAGCAAGAAGAGAGGACGCCCGGCACTGGCGTGGGGTAATATGGCAGCCACTCTCCCTGACACAGCAGGTCGGCGCAGGCACGCCATATCGGCACCATCCGCCGCAGCGCGGCACGGTCCGCCCATCGCCACGGGTTCCACGAGCCAAAAATGTTCTCCCACACCAGTACACCGCTGCCATTCAGCCATGCCGCAGCCAGCTCATGGGTATGGTCGGTATCCCACCGGCGAATCTGGTGCTGCATGTGCCGCGGCTCCACCCACTTGAGTTGCAGCACACCGATGTTTTCGTATGCCTGCAGCCACTGCGCCCACGAAGCGTTGCAACGTTCCATCTCTTCCATGCCGGGATGTCCTTCCGGCTCGAAAACCACCCCTTTGCGCTTGGCGTCCACCACCTCGCGTAGCCGAGCGGGAGATTCCACCATCGTGTCCAGAAAGATGCCGTCTGCTTCAAGATTCGCCACCATCTCTGCGAGAGCATCCGCGTCTGTCTGACTCTCCCTACGGGTTCCGATGTCCCAGGGCATGTACGGGATGAACACTTTCACACCATGCCGGTGGAACTGTTCCACCGCTCGTCGAACCCCTGATGTGCCACCGGGCATATCGCGCCAGAAGTCGAACTGATTGCGCTCGTCCGCGCCGATGCGGGGGTAAGCGTGCCAGAGCACCACGGCATCGAATCCGCCGAACTCTCTTTTCGCCTCGTCCAGCAGTTCCTCCACGCGATAGCGCATCCGGTCGGGATCCCAGAAGGCGCGATCGTATATGAAGATGAAACCACCTACGAAGCACTTTTGCGCCCACGCCAGGTCACGCCGGGTGTAAATCGTGTCGTCGAATGCAAGGCGGTCATGCAGCTTCCACACGGATGACAGTCGCTGCCGTGTGGCGTTGGATGGAAACTGGATGCTCAACCCCCGAATCAACATGCTACCCGGCTGTGGTTCTGCGGTAGCGTCCTGCCCGATGATAGGACGGGCCCAGCAGCGCGTTGTGTTGAAGTAAGGCACTTTCACTGCTATTTCAAAGGGATGCCATCGTCCATCGGAGGGAATAGTTGCCTTTGCCAGCGCTCCGGACCACCCTGCCCATGCTCCCGTGCTACCCTGTGTCCTGTCGCACCAGTCAAAAGCCAGCCACAGCGCAGGGTTCCCCGAAAGATGCTTCGCCTCGCCTCGAATGACGATTCCCTCACCGGGTTGCAGGTCAATGGCAAAGGCTTCTTCCCGCGCCAACCGAATCCAGGCACGCACACCATCAAACTGCAGATGGATATGCCAGAGACGGGCATCGTGCAGGTGTCCTCGAACCCAGCGACGATACTGCCTTGCCTGCTGCAACCACGTTTCCCACTGTTCGAGACGTTCAGGTGGGGCAATATAGTGTGCATTCATCCGCAGCAGGTGCCAGGCGGGCATGTCTGCCCACCACGCGCATCCCTCGCCCGGCGTCCACAGCGATTTGTAACCGGATAATGTCATCGCGTGCATGTTAATCGAATTCGTCGCGGTTCCTTCCCCTCTCCTTGCCCAAAGCGGGCGAAATGCGATACCATTATGTCATCAAGGAGAGAGGGAACAATGGAGGGAGCGAGTCTTCTGCAAGAGTTACAGGCGATTGACGCACAGTGCATCATGTCCACTTACGCGCGGCAGCCGGTGGTGTTCGTGAAAGGCTGTGGGGCGCGACTGTGGGACGCGGACGGCAAGGACTACATCGACTTCTTGGGCGGCATCGCCGTCGACGCGGTGGGGCACTGCCATCCGCGCGTGGTGCAGGCGGTGCAGCAACAGGTCGCACGCCTCATTCACGTCAGCAACCTGTTCTACACCGAGCCACAGCTCCGCCTGGCGCAGAAGTTAACCGTCGTGGCGGGCATGGACAGGGTGTTCTTCTGCAACAGCGGCGCGGAGGCAAACGAGTGCGCGCTCAAAATCGCCCGCAAATGGGGCAAGTGCAAAGAGCCACACGCCATTGAAATTGTGGCAGTGGAGGGCGCGTTTCACGGTCGTCTGTTCGGCACCCTGTCGGTGACGGCTCAGGCAAAGTACCAGAAGCCCTATGAGCCGCTGGTGCCGGGCGTGCGCGTGGTGCCTCGCAACGACGTGCCTGCCCTGCGCGAAGCTATCACGCCCAGCACCTGCGCCGTCATTGTGGAGCCGATTCAGGGCGAAAGCGGTGTGCACCCCCTCAGCGCCGAGTTCCTCTGCGCTGCGCGCGAACGCTGCGATGAGGTGGGTGCGTTGCTCATTTTCGACGAAGTGCAAACGGGCATGGGGCGCACCGGCACGTGGTTCCTGTGGCAACAGTTGGGTATCGCGCCCGACGTCCTGACTTCCGCCAAGGCACTGGGCGGCGGGTTGCCCATCGGGGCGTGTATGGCGCGGGGTGAGGCGGCAGACGTGCTGGAGAAAGGCGACCACGGCTCCACCTTCGCCGGAGGGCCGGTCATCACCGCCGCTGCGCTCGCGACAATAGAGGCGATTGAAGAGGAGAACATGTTGCACAACGCGCGCGTGATGGGCGACTACCTGCGCGAACAGATTGCCTCATGGCGTGAGCATCTGCCGGTCACCGAGATACGCGGTGCAGGCATGATGATCGGCTTTGACCTCGACGTGCCCGTCGCCAGAGCGGTGGTGGGCAAGGCTCTGCATGAGGGCGTGGTGGTGAACGCGACCGGCGAGAACACCATCCGCCTGTTGCCCCCGCTGAACCTGACGCGCGAGGAGGCAGACGAAGGACTGCGAAGGCTATATGCAGCCATCGAAAACGCGCTCAAGGAAGCCAGCCATGCCTAAATCGTCCTCCCGCTTTGTCTGCCAGCAGTGCGGACATGACTCGCCCAAATGGATGGGGCGCTGTCCGGAGTGCGGGGCGTGGGATAGCCTCGTGGAAGAGATAGTCGCGCCTCCTCCGAAGCGTGCTGCCGCGCGGCAGGCTCCAGCAGGTGCGGCGCAACCTGTTCGGCTGGTGGAGGTATCGGTGGAGGATGTGCCACGCCTGTCCACCGGCATCGCGGAGCTGGACCGCGTGCTGGGCGGCGGGATTGTGCCGGGCTCTTTGGTGCTTCTGGGCGGCGACCCGGGCGTGGGCAAATCCACCCTGCTCACACAGGTCGCAGACATCCTCGGTCACGAGCGTGTGGTGCTGTATGTGTCGGGCGAGGAGAGCGCACACCAGATTAAACTGCGGGCGAAACGGCTGGGCGCGAAGGGCACCAACCTGTATGTGCTTGCCGAAACCAGCCTGGAGGCGATACTGGCGCACATCGACCTCCTGCAACCTGCGCTGGTGGTGGTGGACTCGGTGCAGACCACCCAGACGAGCCAGCTGGAGAGCGCGCCCGGCACGGTGGCACAGGTACGGGCATGTGGAGTGGCGTTGCAGCGGGTGGCGAAGGAGCAGGGCATCGCGGTGTTCCTCGTGGGGCATGTGACCAAAGAGGGCGCGCTGGCGGGACCTAAGGCGCTGGAGCATCTGGTGGACACCGTACTGACCTTCGAGGGCGACCCGCACCTGAACTACCGCATCCTGCGAGCCACCAAGAACCGTTTCGGCAGCACCGATGAGATTGCGCTTTTCGAGATGCGCGAGCAAGGGCTGGTGGCAGTGCAAAACCCGTCCGAATGGCTGCTGTCGGAGCGGGCGACGCACAGCCCTGGCTCGGTGGTTACCGCCATCATGGAGGGTACACGCCCGTTGCTGGTGGAGATTCAGGCGCTGGTGACCCACTCGTACCTCAGCCAGCCGCGTCGGCAGGTGACGGGTTTGGACTACAACCGCGTGAACATGGTGCTGGCGGTACTGGAGAAGCGGGCGGGCATGCGCCTGAGCGATAAGGACGTGTTCGTCAACGCGGCGGGCGGCATTTACGTGCGCGAGCCTGCTGCCGACTTAGCCGTCGCGCTGGCGGTGGTGAGCAGTCTCAAGGACAAGCCGTTGCCGCCCGACATGGTGGTATTCGGTGAGGTGGGGCTGGCGGGAGAGGTGCGTTCGGTGATTCACACCGAGCAGCGCGTGCGCGAGGCAGGTCGGCTGGGCTTCTCACGGGTATTGCTGGCGCGGCGCGATGCCAAACTACTGCGGGCACGCGGAATGGAGATTATGCTGGACGGCACGTATACCATCCGCGACGCGGTAGGAGCGGTGGAGGGGTAGGTTTCACGCTGACGAAGCCTCCATGATTTTTGGCGCATCCTCGCAAGAAGGCTTGCTGTGTTGCGCTGGTTTCTGCTATAGTAGAAGTGAGGGCAGGTAGCAGGAGTGGTCTTCGCGCGAACGGCTTGCTGGTGTATGGCACCACCGGCTACCAGTTTGACCCGCAGGGCAACGCCACGCACCTGATGGACGATGACGGTTTGGTGCTGGCGCACCTTGCCTACGATGCGTGGGGTCAGCGTATGTCTGGTAATAACCCGACGCCCTACGGCTACAAGGGGCAGTGGGGTTACTACACCGACGGGGAGACAGGACTGCTGTTACTGACGCACCGTTACCTTGACCCCGCCACAGGCAGGTTTTTGACCAGAGACCCGATTGGGTTTGAGGGGGCATCACCAGCAGTATCACATGGCAAAATGGGTATAGTGGAGGAACCGGAGGGCGAAGGTGAACTTTTGGATCGAAACGGAACAGGAAGCAGACGGACGCTGGATTGCCGAAGTGCCCGCCATCCCCGGCGCGCTGGTGTACGCCCCGACGCGCGAAGAGGCGATTGCACGGGTAAAGGCATTGGCGTTGCGCATCATCGCTGACCGGGTGGAAAACATGGAACCCGTTCCCGAAACGGACGAACTGTTTTCGGTTGCGGTATGAGTCAGTGGGCTTCGGTGAAGGCAAGGCAGGTGCTTTCTGCTCTGCTGCGGATTGGCTGGGTTATCAAGCGGCAAAAGAGTGGCTCGCACCGGGTGCTGTCTCGCGAAGGCTGGCCGGATTACGTATTTGCCTTTCACGATGAGGAAGAAATAGGACCTCGTATGCTGGCGCGCATTGCAAAACACACGGGTCTCAAACCGGAAGACCTGTGAGAACGGGCGGCGCAAACCCATCTTGCAACGCAGAGACAGGGTTGCTGTTACTAATGCACCGTTACCTTGACCCTGCGACGGGCAGGTTTTTGACCCGAGACCCGAGTGGGTTTGAGGGGGGCATCAACCTGTATGCATATGTGGGCAATGGGGTGGTGAATAAGATAGACGCGGAGGGGTTGTGGGAGGTTATCCTTCCCTGCGTCCACTTGCAAGATGGCAGCTGTATCGGCTATTGTAAGGGCGACCCAAAGTGCAAAGGGAATGGAAAACCTGGGCCGAAGCCAACACCGCCTTACAAGCCGCCCCGCCCATCCCAAGATATATGCATCAGAAACCCTCGTCCAACGGATTTACCTTCTGGTTGCTATCCGTATGGAGCAATCATCATCTGTAAGCCCGAAGACTGTTTTAAGAACTTCAATCCGCGCTTTGGTCCGTGGACGAAGGAAAGATGTACCGATTGCTGTCACGCGGGCAAATACGTTTGGTCTAGGCATCAGTTAGGACTCTGTGAAAGCCTTTGTGAGAGCGACCCGCCTCACATACCCAGGTTACCGTAGTTCGGATTTGCACTGATGAAAACACGGTGTCGTCGCTGCATCCTTGGGGTCATCATAGCGATCTCAACCGTCTGGAGCGCTGGATGTGCTGCGCCCACCAAAACGCGGCTGTTCCATGCGATTCGGTCAGGCAATGTGAAAGAGGTGAAAAGCATACTGACATTATCGCCATGGCTTGTGAAGGAGAGAGAACCCCGACACGGGGATACGCCATTGATTGAAGCAGTGAGAAACTGCCGTCCGCAGATTGTTGGGGTTATTCTCGCTCACGGGGGAGATGTCCATGAGCGGAACAATACGGGACTTACACCATTAATGGTTGCTGCTTTGAGCGGGTGCGACAAGGTCATTCCGCTATTGATAAAAAAAGGCGCCATACCGAACGAGCACGATCGGACAGAGGGGTTGACGCCTCTGCATCTTGCAGGTGGGTGCCCTGCTTGTATCCCTATCTTACTGTCATCGGGTGCCGACCCGTTGGCGAGGACAAACAGTGGCGAACTGCCTGTCCATTTTGCTGCATCTGCCCAAGAACCAGCCTCTTTGAAGTTGCTGCTGCAGGCAGGAAGCAGTCCGAATGCTCGTGATGCACTCGGGCGTACTCCCCTAATGAACGCTGTAATGCCAGTGGTATGGCGCAATACAGCGAAAGCATGTGTGAGCCTGCTTCTACGCCATGGAGCAGATGCCCGCCTGAGCGACCGTTTTGGCAAAACGGTGTTGCATTACGTGGCAAGTTTCCCTCTTGCACGGTTAAGGCAGGAAGGGGGTGGAGCGGTTTTTGACCTTCGAGAACAGGAGCGGTGGCGCGTCGAGGTTGCCAGTGTTTTAATCATGGCTGGTGCAGACCCTTCGCGAAAAGACACAGCTGGTAACACTGCTGCAGACATTGCTAGGTCACAGGGCGCTCTGCAATTGGCAAACCTTCTAAAGGAAGAGAGTATCAAGAAAAGGCGAGTTCTTCACAAGCCCAGAAGGTAGCGCATGTCTGGCAATAACCCGACACCATACGGCTACAAGGGTCAGTGGGGCTACTACACCGACGCAGAGACGGTGCTGCTGTTGCTGACGCACCGTTACCTTGACCATGCCACAGGCAGGTTTTTGACCAGAGACCCGATTGGGTTTGAGGGGGGCATCAACCTGTATGCGTATGTGGGGAACGGGGTGATAAGACGGCAAGACCGGCTCGGTTTAAAGGTTGATTGGTGTGAAGGGCCACCCAAATTCAGCGTTGGCAGCCATGTGTGGCTATGCTGTGATGAGACGAAGCCAGGCGAAAAAACCGAACGAAGGGTGTGTCTAGGGTTTACCCCCTCACGTAAGTGGTGCACTTCCCCGATAATCGATGAGGGCTTGTGGGAAACAGGAGACTTAGCGCCTCCTCATAGAGAAGGTGAGCGATGTCGTAAAGTTAACCTCACACCTGAGCAAGAGAAGTGTGTGTGCGACAATATCAAAAGACCTCCGCGGCAACCGCCCCTATATTGCTTTGTCGGGAACAACTGTTACGACGTTGCCAAGTGGTTGCTTGAGCAGTGCGGTTATCGGAGTTGGTAAGGAGGTGGGGAGACGATGGATGAGGTGGAACGAAGGATGCTGTTGATGGCTCTGCAGTGGCCGTTAGTGGGCATAATCGTCTCTGTCTGTTTTGGCATCCCAGCTTTCGTGATGACGTTTTTCCCTGAGAAAGCGTTCAGGACGCGCCGCAAACCCCGTTGGGTCGGTGCAGTGCTCTTATTGCTGAGTCTAATAGGGTTGGGGATTAGCGTGTACAACCTATTTGAGTTGCGTAGCGAGTTGACGAAGATGAGACCTCAGCACAGCGTGCCGCACCGTGCATCGCATTGAAGAATATGTCCGCTGCAGATGGGCGTGCGAAGAGGCTCATGCGTTTGTTCGGCGGCATAGGATGGTCTCGCATGGCGTGCTTCTCTATCTTGCACATGGTCGCGCTTTGTGCTATAGTAACACTGGTTTTTCTTGAGGAGAAGTCATGCGATGCGCGTGGTTATTCAAGAAGAGGCACGGGGGCAACTGAACGACCTGCTGGCGTCGGTGTTGCAGGGCGAAAGAGTGTTTATCCGCACGGAGCAAGGTATGGTGCAACTCACCGCCATACCAGCAGTGAGCCCGCGCCAGTTCGGCAGTGCCCGCGGCATGGTCACGCTCGGTGAGGATTTCGACGCCCCACTTGAGGATTTTCTTCCCTATATGTCATGACGATTCTCCTTGACACGCATACCTTCTGCTGGTGGCACAGGCACTGGTGGAGGGGATAGCGATTGCAAGTGGCGATGCCCCGCTGGATGCCTATGGCGTGCGACGGATATGGGGTTAGGAACCGAACTCGAGGGCTCGGCTCCTTTGACCCCGCGACGGGCAGGTTTTTGACCGGCGACCCGAGTGGGTTTGAGGGGGGCATCAACCTGTATGCGTACGTGGGCAATGGGGTGGTGGTAAAGGCGGACCCCGAGGGATACGGTATTGATGATGTTTGCTTGACAGTAGCGCATCTGGAGGGGCATAAAGTGAGGAAGGTCTATGGTTCGGACAAGTTGGCTCATTGTGTTGCAGCGTGCAGGGCGCGAAGGTGCGGAACGATTGTCACCTCATGGATAGGCGGTATTTGCAAAGAAATCGGGGACTGGTTGAATCCTCGTGATAGTGACACGTGGGACCCAAACGACCTTGCTGCCAACGACGAGGGCGAGCTGTGTGCTAAACGGCAGGGGGATTGTTTATCCTGTTGTTTACGAAAGTATCCAGCCAAGCCGCGCCTCCCCTTCGCTGCGTTTTGTTCCCAAGCCGCTGCCCATACCCCGTTGGGGGATTTCGCCAGAGGTTCCTTTACCGGGTGAGTGCATTCGGCAGCCGAACGGAAAGGTGGTGCGCGGGTGAGCCAAGGACCTGCGCGACAGGCGGTGTGGCAATCAGGGCGACGGCTGCTGGTCCTGATTGGATGGTTTTTCGTTATTTTGGGCAACTCTGTCCTGTGGATGGGCAATGCGGATATGTTGATGGACTACTCGTTCCACAAGGACCTGCTTGCTCACCTGCGCGTGGGAAAGACCACTGCACAAGACATTCAGCAACTGTTGGGGCAACCCAAACACACCTTTGAGGGGCGTCGTTTCCTTGTGCCAGGCAGGTGGCAGGTATTGCACTACTCCGTTGCTGGCAGCGGCGAGAGCAGTGTGTACTTGTATCTGGACGAGCAGGGCAAGTTAGCGTATGTTGATTTGTGGTATACAGGAAAATGGTCTATCCTGCTTCACTATATTGCCATCCTTTCATGTGTTGTGATCACAGGAACGTGGCTGTTAGCGCTTACGGCACTCGATCGCAAAGAGCAACGGCAGGCACTGGCATGATGGCTCGTCACAGCGCTGATTGGCTTGTTGTATGTGGGTTCTGGTGTGCTCCTGAGTGCTGAGGCACATCGGAAGCTGGGAACAGTGGTCGTGCCGCTTGGCGTCTTGGGATGGTTCGCCGCGGCGACAAAGACCCTTGCTACCTTGACATCGGTAGACAGGAAAGGTATGCTACAGAAGGAGAGATAGCTGCGGAGCCGAGCGATGAAAGCGCTGCGTGTTCAACGGATGACGGAACAAACAGAGGTGGGACTACCCGACGAGGTGATGCATCGCCTTGGGCTGGTGGAGGGACAGCGGATTCTGCTGATAGAGACGCCGTATGGGCTGGAGCTGCTGCCCGATGACCCCCAACTGACCACGCAGATAATGATAGCGGAGTTGGTGATGCAGGAAGATGAGGAAGTGCTTCGGCAGCTGGCGGGGTAAGTGATGCCAGAGCCTGTATGGCTGCGGGAAGAGCTGATACTGTTTATCCATCGCCGGCAGATTTTGCAGCATGGAGGCTCGCTGGGACTGCGTGACCGGGGCTTGTTAGAGGCATCACTGGCTCGCCCTCGTCAAGTGTATGCTTACGGGCAAAATGTGGATATTGCGCGGTTAGCGGGGCTGCCTCTGCGTGGGCAATTGTTCGCAACCATCCCTTTGTGGACGGCAATAAGCGTGTGGCGCTCGTGGCGTGTCGAGTCTTCCTGCGGCTGAACGGCTACGACCTGTTTGCTTCTGCGGAGCAGAAGTATGGGATTTTCATGGATATCGCCTCGGGCAAGGTGTCTGAGGAACAGTTGACGGATTGGATACGTCGGCGCCTTGTGCCTGCTTCTTGACCCGAGACCCGATTGGGTTTGACGGGGGCATCACCAGCAGTATCACATGGCAAAATGCGTATAGTGGAGGAACCGGAGGGCCAAGGTGAACTTTTGGATCGAAACGGAACAGGAAGCAGACGGACGCTG
>Ga0209162_1000543_pt1 | contig 40935 bp, 33 predicted proteins | sample YNPNPMetaG_FD_187121 | JGI IMG/M metagenome (GOLD analysis project Ga0209162, IMG submission 187121) | Anoxygenic and chlorotrophic microbial mat microbial communities from Yellowstone National Park, USA - YNP NP MetaG (SPAdes) (version 2) ...
CCCTAGATCCAGCGCAATCGCATGAAATTCTTCGGAAGAACCGTGTCCTTTCAGCAAGCGTGCTTGACGGTGGGGGTACCAGCGGAGGGTCCTCAGCGAAGCCTGGATTCTCTCCCAGTCTTCATGTGGAATGATCTGATCGGTCACAGCCCCAACCACGGATGATATGGAAGGCATGTCTCGGCACCTCCCCGATTCGCAGTTTTCCCCCTCCTTTAGCAGATTCGGGACGCTTTGCGCAGGTAAAAACGAACCATTCAATGCCCCCGTGAACGCTTACGAATCCAGGCTTCGCTGAGGACCCTCCGCTGGTACCCCCACCGTCAAGCACGCTTGCTGAAAGGACACGGTTCTTCCGAAGAATTTCATGCGATTGCGCTGGATCTAGGGAGCTCCCGAGCAGTTAGGAAGGTCTGGCACGCAATATGCTCAGATCATGAGGTTGACTCATTCAGAGCTCACTTGTTCGAGGGCTGAGCGCCAGAGCCCGAAGACTTGAGGGAGTAATGATCATGAACAATCAGGGCAAGAACGTGATGACGCTGATCATGGAACGCGTAGCAGCATACCCAAAGGGATTGGGGTTCCTGGATGCCTTATTTCGCGGACGTAAAAAAGATGTGCTTAATAGGACCCCATTTATTCTCTTCGGTGCCGGCTCAGGAGGCAAAGGTCTCTGTTTGACTTTGCGTGTCCATGGTCTTGAGCCTATGTTCTTTTGTGACAACGACTCTTCAAAGCACGGAAACATGTGCTGCGCCATTCCCATTATAAGCTTCGATGAACTAGCGCGACACCACCGAAAAGCTATCGTGGTCATTGCTTCCCCAAAGCACCGTGTCGCCATGTACCAGCAACTACTGGAATCTGGTTTCAGGTCAGAAGACATTATGTGCAAGCCATTTGACAGGTTAGTTCCACTTGTCTTCATGTATTCGGACTACTTCGGTACACAAGCTGTTCTTTCGAATTACAAAACTCAAGGCCATCCTCTCAGCGTCACTGACTACCTTAAGGAAAACCAAGAGCTCCTTGCAAAGGCCTATGAATTATTGGGAGACCAACATTCACGGAATCTATTTATTGATAAATATGCCCTCATGGCTTCGGAAGACAATTTTCAGATCTTTTGTGATTTTATTACATCCTACTCTCAACCAATCCTGGACTACGGCCTAACTTTTTTCGATTGGACTACCGAGGACTACTACTATTTTAGCAACGATATCTTTTCGTTGTCGCCAGATGAAGTCTATGTTGATGTCGGAGCTTATGATGGTGATACTGTGCACACTTTCATTGAGGCGTGCAGACGCAATAATATAGATTATCGGTGGATTTATGCTTATGAACCCGATCCTGACTGTTATCGAGCCCTGCTAACCAACACGGCCGAATACCAACGCTTAACTTGTTACCAATTGGGAGTCTGGTCGCAATCTGGCGTTGTCAGGTTCAGAACGTCCAAACAATCTGTTCATGATCAGGCGGGGAGTATCGACCCAGGCGGGGATATCGAAATCCGTGTGGTGGCTCTTGACGAACACCTCCCTGCGCAGAGGATTTCTCTGATGAAGATGGATCCGGGCGGGGACGTAATACCCCGCGCGCTGTTGGGCGCAGCAGAGATCATTGGGCGGTATAGACCGAAACTGGCCGTCGGAGCTTATCACTCTCTCAGATCTCTTTTTGAGATTCCGCTTCTGGTACACCAGCTGTGTCCAAGGTACGAGCTATTTCTGCGTCACAATACGACCCATTTATGCGATACAGATCTTTTGGCTCGACCACTGTGAGCGGAAATCGTCTCGCCGAGAATGAAGCCAGGGGCCCCCTTTGGGGTCGAGTGGATCGGCAGGGGGTCCCATGTCTCACAGCGTGCCCCATGGTGTTACAGGAACAATGCGGTCGTAGGCCATGGACCTCTGAATGCCCGCGTCCACGGCGATGTGGGCATTGAGCTTTTCCAGATTCGGGTGTTTTTCCAAAAAGACCAAGGTGTCCTGCATGGAAAAATTCGGGTTGCGAGGATAAAGCGCCTCAAAAAGAATTCTTAGCAGTTGATAATCTTCAGGATTGTCCATGGTCCAGCGCTTATGGGAATAATCTTTCTCGCATTTGAGATGTTCCGTGTGGAATTCGTCCGGGTGTTTGTGAATGTACAGGGTGATATGCTCGCGTTCGGAAAAAAGCCGTGCCTTACGCCACAGCTTCTGGAGGGTCTGGCGGGTCAAAATCTCCACATCCTGGCCAACGGGGTAGGTGCGCACCACCGTGTTGGTGGTATAATCCGCTCCTGTCGTCAAATGCAGTCGGATGGCCTCGTCCACAATGTGAGGATCGATAAGGGGGCAATCCGCCTTGATGCGAACAATGTGATCGCCTCCATACAAGCGGGCAGCCTGAAAATAGCGCTCAAGGGGGTCGTCTTCGCACCCGCAATAAACGCGCACACCCAGCTCGGCACACAAATTGACGATGGCCAAATCATGGTGGCTAATAGTTGTCGCGACGATGAACTCGCCCACGAGGGAGCACGATCGGATCCTCGCGATGACATGTTCCAAGGCGCTCTTGCCTGCCAAATCCAACAAAACCTTGCCGGGAAGACGGCTCGATCCAGTTCGCGCTTGAATGATAGCAAGAACATTATGGGATGCCATTTCGGCCCTCGAGCGTGAACATTTTCTTAGAATGTCTCAACTGGTCATGTCTTTTGTCTCAAGAGACGTGCGCTCTGCCGACTTCAGCGCAGCCAGCACACGATCCAGTTCATCTTTTATATCGGCTCGCGATGAATCTAACTTGAAGGCTTTTAGAAAGGCTTCCAAGGCACCGATAAAATCGTGTCTTGTTGCCAACTCCTTGCCCATGCGAGCATAGCTGTCGGCCAAGGAAGGGGGAAATCCTTCTGGCTTCCATTGCGGTAGGCATCCCTGGCGAACCCAGTGGTCATACAGGTTCCAAGTATCCAAATCCTCGGGATGGGTGACGAGATACAGTCGAAGGACTTCCAGCGCCGAGGCCATGTCTCCCAAGGTCGCAAAAATTTGCGCGCTGTTACGCAGAATATCAGGATCTCGTGGATTGAGCTCGAAGGCCCGGTAAAGGCACTCGGCAGATTTTTCCAGCTGTCCGGTCTGCCAATAAAAGACGCCTAGATTGTTATGGGCCGAGGCGCACTGCGGATCGTGCGCGATCGCCATCTCAAAACAAGTTTTGGCATCCTCGAGCTTTCCTTTCGCAAAGCGACGTTCTCCTTCTTCGTTGAAAACCTGAGCCATTTTCTGTCGGCCTTTTCTTCGGGAAGCCGTTAGAGGGTCGCCATTGGGGTAGGTATTTTCGCCGTGGCTTGCAATCTCTTTAGGACCGCTGAATTCTTGCGGCATGATCGGATCCGAGCCTTTGGCCTGCCCAAGGGGCGGGGACTGACACGGTTGAATCGGGCCAGATTCCGTCCTGCCGTTTTCATGGTGGAGCGAATCACACCAATCTGGATGGATCGATTGTTTGACGGCTTTGTCGTTCCTTGGCCCTGAGCTAATGGAGTGGGCGTTTTCGGTCTTAAAATGCACCTGGACTCCATGGGAGACTTGGAAGCGTCGAATAGGCCTTTCGGCGAGATGACGGATACGGCTTTCCACTACGGTCAGTGTGTTCTCCCACGTCAAGCCTTGTTCAACGCACCGGCGCCCGGCCCGACCTTTGCCCTTGGCCTCTTGGGGATTTTCATAAATATGTCGCAAGAGAATGATGAGTTCCCTAAGGTCGGGCTCTGCAAGCCATGGATAATCGACGGTTTCCAGCCTGTCTAGGCGTTTTTCAGGAAACCGCCTGATTTGATAGGGTAAAAAATAGGCGTTTTCGTCTGAGCAATAGTCGAGCACCGCACCGTATCCGGTGACCACAACCGGCAGTTCGCACGCCATGGCCTCTGCTACCGGTAGGGCAAACCCTTCTCCTCGGTAGGGATGGACGAGACAATGGCATGCCGTATACAATGATGCCATCTCCCTTTCATTCAGCATTTCTTGGATGTATTCGATCTCCGGCGAGCCGGAAGCAGAACAAATGGCATCAATCATTTTTCGAGCGGTTTGACCTCTGTAGAAAGAATCTGTGCCCATGTCTTTGATTACCAGGCACACGTCGTCTTTGTTGGAGAAGGCTTCAGCGTAAGCCTTTAGAAGAATGTCAATGCCTTTTCGAAAAATGGTTCCCCCCACAAACAAGAACTTGAACCGTTTTTGCGTCTTGAGTGGAATGGGTGGAGCTCCGGGATGAAACGTCCGTGAGTCGACGCCGTTGGGGACCACAATGATCCGATCCGGTACAATGCCGCTCGTGATAAAGCACTCCCGCACATACGAACTAGGCACCCAGATTTCATCGACCAGAGAGTTAAGGGGTTCTATCCAACTCACGGGAAGGCTGCCAAATTCCCAGGGCTGCATTGTTACCCAGTGGCCCTTTGCGGGTGGGGTCCAGTCTGGGGGCCACCGGTGACGAACGTAAAGATCCACCTTTTCGGGGATTGTCTGGGACGTCCTTTCCTGAATTCGTAGAAATCGTGGATCCGAAGCAGGATCAATCTCATCTGTTTCAAAAGGAATCAGAGTCACGTCGTATCCTTTGTCCATGAGGCGAAGAGTAATCTCCCTGTTGATTAAGGCCAAAGAGTGGTAGACCAACTGGGATCCTTCCCAGACTACCGAGAGATTCTTTGTCCCTTTAAGCTTTCGAACCTCGACTTTCCTCTTCTTTTCCCATCCTTGGTGCATAGCTTCCAGCATCCTATGGACGCAATCCTTAGGATTGGGAAGGGAGGCGGCGAGTGCGGCCGATCTAGCGCGCCTTTCTTCCAAGGGCATTTCATAAGCCTGTCGCATGGAACGGCGGACATCCTTCACATGAAGGACAGGCATAAAAAGGCCGGAATGATGCGGTTGGTACTCAAGAATATCTTGAGTTATGGGCTTTCTGGCCTCGGGGTCCACGGGAATTTCCAGCGCGGTGTTTGGCGGCCAATTCACAAGGCCAGTGGGCACGATCACCATGCGCTGCCTCGCGGTCGATTCGCTGACCGGGGCTGTTGGGGCGGTGTCCGTGGAGATGTAGGTATTGCAGCTATCAATCAGTTTGAGAATTCCCAGGCGAGTGTCAAGCTCTTCATCAATGATAATAGGGGCCTTGGAGTTTGTTTTGGTTTTCAGCGAATCAATGAGATCGAAAAGGTCTTTTCGTGGCTTTCCCGGTTTTGGGTGCCAAGAAGGGTAGGTCACCTTGAGATAGAGTTCAACATCGTGCGTGCCCTTGAACTCTTCCAGGAAGGCCTCAATGAGAGTATCCCAGCGCCGCCTTGGCAGGAACATCGAAATATTGAGGAACCGAAAATACTTGTCGCCTCGGTCCGGTTCGGGATGGGCTTTAGGAATGGCGGGGTTTTCCAGCCAGTGATGGGGCCAAAGAAGCGTACATACCTGATCGGGAGGAAAGCCCGCGGCAAGAAAACGTTCCCTTTCCCCCGGGGTATGTAACCACACCTGATCCATGTGGCGACAAACATCCAACATCTTATGGGGGACAGGCCCGTCAGGAACGGCACAATCAAAAACGGTCGTAGCGAGGATTCTGAGGTTGGGCTCGGGGAGTTTGATATGAAGCCAATGGTCTGTAGGCACGTGCGAGATGATGGTGGTCACAGGCGGCACAACGGGCGTCTTCTCCAAAAACTTGATCAGCTCGAGGTCGCAGTCGTCGATGCCGGGTTCCACCTCATCTACAGAAATGACCCGCACGCGGTTGCCCAAGCGGTGAAGATGGGTTACGATAGTTCGCGCCCCGGTGCCATAGCCGCTGCGGTTATAGAAAGGACCGATCCACACGATGGTACCGGACATGCGGTTTTCAAGATTGTTCACTCCGCCCTCCTCCACTTTGGCGTTTCACCGCAGAAAGAACCCTAATCAGTGTGGAATAGCAAGGGGTGTGCCAGAACTGCAAGAGCTGAAGGCTTTTAGGTCGTGGCGTAAAGAACGGTTTCGTAAATTAATGATGTGTAGTTTCGAAGGTAGAATCGGTAATAAGGATTCAACTTGTGCAGAAGAAGAGGAATTTCCCAAAGGTGGGATGGCGAATGATACACGCAAACGGCTAAATCTGGCTTGGATTCCTGGATAGTCTTTGCCGCGCCTTTCAAAGCCTCAAGTTCGGCACCTTCGATATCCATCAGGATATAGCTTGGGGCAAATCCCGGGAGGGCTGTGTCGATGGATACGGTTTGAACAAAGTTGTCGGCTTCGAAAACGATCCGGCTTCCGAAACTGGTCTCCGACGTCTTAAAGGGCATTATCGCTTCATGGCTGAATACCGCACAGGGTAGAATCGTCACCCTTTGAGCTATTCGCGTTTTGTTATTGCAAAGAAAACGTGCAATCTCTCGGTACTGAACAGGATGTGGCTCAAAACACACCAACTCATCGATTTTTCCTGTCGAACTAAAAACTCTTGCCATTTCCCCCAAACTAGCTCCACAATAAATAAAACGGGAGTAACCCTTGGAAAGAGATAAATCCTGCGGTGTGTATTGTTCCTCGCGAGGTCGCACAGCGATTGATACGGGCTTCCTTGTCATGTGAGTTTGAAGGCACTGGAAAAAGACACACCGACTTTCCTGATCTTCCATAAGCGCAAAAGCCTTCTCAATCGATTCTTTCTGCTCTAAATAAAACTGAAATCCCTTATTCGTGAGCTCTGGTGGTTGACAAAAAGGGTTGTGGATTTCATATATATCATTGAGTGTAATAATGTTAACGAATCCTTTATGCTTAAGATATTGGACAATTTCGTGAAGGTAGCGCTGATTAGCCATGCATGCCACGGCCATCCCCCACTTTTTCTCCTCCTCGGTGGCTGTGTACTGGTCAGGCCCTAAGGCGGGAATACCGATCAAGGTTTCTCCACGTCCAAATTTTTGATCCAGCACAGCGCGTGGAATATAGCCATATTCCTTAATAATCACTTCATAAAAGTAATGAAAAGCTTCGCCGGCACCGTATACAATGATTGGACGTTTACCAAAGATTTTATCGATGAAAAAAGCATCAGGTGGAAAGTTTTCTAGCAAAAACAGCTCGCGCAAAGCTTTGCCATAATCTATCATCAACGTTCTCCTCAACCAAGTCCATGCAGCGCGCGGCGAGGGCCACCTCAGATTTTGCCTAACCGAAAAGCGCGTGCGACTTCATGGTCGATCCTCTGTTTTGGACTCCCACGGCGTGTGTTCCTGGAGTTGACCCTCAATAAAAAGGGCGATGGCGCACGAAGGGGGGGCGTGTTTTTGAACTTGATGAATAATGGCTTCCCGGTTGTGGTCGGCAGCGGCAATAATGACCAGGTCGGGGAGAATGTGAGCCAAACGATCGTAGGACACAATCGGAACACCCTCGATGTCTTTCCCCTGAAGAACCACATCCCGGTCTAAGAAGGCCTTGATGATGGCTTCCCGAAGATCCGGGTGGGCCATCAGTCGGCGCGTGATAGGCGACGCGGGAGCAAGAACGACACTTTTTCCTGCCAGGGAGAACTTTGTCCATTCATGTCCATTCTTTTTAAGGCGAGGAGGGGAGAGGTTGAGATGGGGATAGCGTTGTGATCGTCTCTGGGATTCAGATGCTTCGCACTCTTGAAAGTTCAAGAAGCTCAAAGGAAAAATTTGTTGATATCTCTTTTCCGAGGAGAGACGGTCAATCTCTTGACGCACGCCCTGAAGAAGAATTTTTCCATGAACACTTACAGGCGCTAAATGTTTTTCGGGAAAATGGACAGGCTTGATTCCATATTTACGCAGCATAAGATATGTGCGTGCATAAGCATGCATATGTTTGGAATAGTCATAGCCTCGAAAGTCTTCGGAATCCCCGGGTAGTCCGGCCAGGGGAACAAAATCAAAAGTAAGCCAAACCTCTTGAGGCCTCACGGCCAGCATGGCATACGTGAAGCCGGCAATATCATCTTCGTTGGAATTATATTCAGAGAAAATATATTTCACAGCTACTTGTCCTGCCCCTTTTTGGGCAGCCCGTGAATACCTGGCAATGTTTTCAATGACGGTATGAAACGAATCGGATTTTTTGATCCTTTGGTAGGTGCGAGGAGTACCTGAATCCAATGAAATACAAGCCCAGCGAATGCTCCCTGAGGATAAACCATCAGAGACGGATTGGCGGTAGATCGTCCCGTTGGTGTATAGGAAGACTCGAATGCGCCGGGACTTAAAATAGTCGATATATTCATCAAAGTTACTCAGGAGAGTCGGTTCACCCCCGCCGAAATCGACGGCCGAATCCCATTGCACGTCGTTAGGTTCAAAAAGTCTTAGTATTTTCAGAGGATCGTACTTTGGCTCGGAAAATGAGTTTGTGTGTGTGTATCCACAAAAAGAACATCTCAAGTTACAACGCGTGTCTGCGGCCAGATCGATATGCCCGAGACGATTGAAGTTCACCTCATCCCGCTTTTTCATGACAACCATCTGGCAGTGTTTGCATGGGATGTCGGTGCGCTCATCATTTAGAAGGTCGAAAAGCCAGCGACGCTTTTGGGCGATCATTTCTCCTGTAAACTCAAGATTAACCACCTCTTCTGCGGACCAATACAATGGCGAATGAAAAGGACCAAGTTCGCATGCACGAATGCCGTCTATGGCAAAGCGAAAACCACTTTCCAATTTAGGGCACGACTTGACCCACGTTGGCTTTGTTGCTTTTGGGGAAGGCGGAGAAAAAACTTCAATTGTCATCTTCGATTCCATAATAGTACCGTGCCTTTCTTACGGCTTCCATGAGGCTGAGGCCCGTGTAGTCTTGGGCCCTTATCCATCGTCCGTTCACGCTGGGCCCCATGACGACCCCGAGAAGAGCACCGGGTATCACACTGCCGACATCATGGGGAGCGTTTGGGCCGCCCATGTCGGTTCGCACATGACCTGGGCACAGAAGACACATGCTGACGCCAGTGCCTTGAAGATTTGGAGCCATGTCATGGACAAATTTGTTTAAAGCAGCCTTGCTGCAGGCGTAAGGGATTTGTTGTGGCTGGCGCTCGATGGTGCTTGAAATGTTGATGATCCGGCCAAATCCACGAGCCTGCATTTGGGGGAGGACACAAGAGGCAATACGTATCGGCGAGACAGTGTTAACGATGTAGTGAAGAAGATAATCCTGTCCGGATACACCCCAGCCATTCGTATAACTATAACAGATACCGGCATTGTTGAATAAGATATCGACGGGTGGAAAGTTCTCTTGAAGTACGGTGAGCATTCTTTCCAATTCGGCCATGCTGGAAAAATCGGCAGCCAAGGTTTCGACGCATATGCCGTAATTTCGGCATAAGGACGCGACGTCCCGAGTATGTTCCTGCGTTCGCGCATGGAGAAGGAGATTTGAGCCGAGGCAAGCCACAGCTTGAGCAATCTCTTTACCTATTCCCCGACTGGCCCCAGTGATAAGCGTCCATTTGTTAGCTAAGGAGAGGTCTGCTGGTTGGAAGCTTTCAGGGCTGAAATCGCGTACGGGTTTCTTCAAGGCAAAAACAATCTCGTAGGCCCGATCAAAGCATGCGATGAGAATATTGTCGATCTCCATAGCCCAGAGTTGCTCCACCAAAGGTTCGTAGCGTCTGATGGTAATGACCACAGTGACGCTTGGGTAAGAGCGGGCAAGCTGTTTTAATTCAGACGGAGAAAGGCACTTCTTTCCAAAAAAAATGTCTCCCCATTTCTGCGGATCGTTGTCGCAAAGAAAATCGGGCTCTCGACCTAAAGACAAAACCAGCTGAGAATAGCACCTTTGAAGCTGAGCACCCACGCCAAAAAGCACGATATGGCTTGCACGGAATAATTTTTCTTGAGTCTGCTCCATGGGAGGGTCACCTCACATAGGTTTCGGAGCCAAGAAGCAGGATGGGGGCTCTGCGATCCGGGAAAGGACTTGGGGTTCTGGAACGGCAGAGTTCGTTGCGGTACTGTGTAAGTGCGACTCAGGCTCAAGGGAGAGGCTTCCCGGAGGGGGATCGTAGGAAACGCTGCGGGAGACCAGATTGGGGGTTTCGAGAAATCGTTGCATAAGAGTGCCTTTGGTGTTGGTGTCGCCTGAAAAGTAGGCCTGAAGCTCAATCCACGTTTCATTTCGACAAATCTCGGGACACATGGCGGGAGCCAAATGAAAATAACGGTAGGCTGTGGCTTCGTCCCCCCCGCTCAGTGATCGAACAGCATAACGGACCGCCAAGTGAGATAATTTGGAAATGGATTCCGGTAAGCGCTTGACAGCCGCTTCCGCCTTATGAATTCCCGCGAGGTCCGCCAGTTGGTGATTGAGCACGTACCAGCCAAGCACAGGGAGGAGATTGGTTTCCACTTCATGTGTATCGCTTTGCGTATGAACTCTGTGAAACAGCAAAGGATCCTTCAGGTAGGCCACGTCATAATCCAAACTGACTTTGAAGTCGAGGATTCGAGTTCCATAGTACCGGGCAATCAAGCCTCCCGTAATGTGTCTGGGCCGCACTGCGTCAACGCGATACATGATCTGAGACACACTCGGATTGACTCCGGCCATCATGTACACCGCAGCTTGCGCTTTACCGGGGATGATGCTGGATTGTTTATAAAACGGAGGTTCTTCGGTACGCCGACCCTTCTCATCAAGAATGGAGCGATGCACGATAACAAAGCCCACTGTGGGGTGGGATTCCAAAACGGCCACACACCTTTCCACGTAATGGGGTGAAAGGACATCGTCGGAACAGAAGTTAACATAATATTTTCCGTTCATATTCCAATAGCAATTCGCAAAATTCGCGTCAACTCCAAAATTCAGTCGGTTGCGAGTCAGATAGACCTGCTGCGGATACCTGCGCGCAAATTCCAGAGCGATCTGCCAGGATTCATCTGTTGACGCGTTATCGGAGAAACACAGTTCAATGTTTTCATAGGTCTGAGAAAAGACGCTTTGAAGACATTCATGTAAATATCTTCCATAATTATAATTGTAACAGAGTATGCTGACGAGGGGCAATTTCTCACCGCCTCGAGCGTACCAAGGATCATGATACGGGCCCTCCAAATACTCATCAACCCGGTGGACGTCACGATACCGCGTGTGTGGATCTGCCCGCATGGCATCCATACACCGGTGCACATAGGTTTCCCGGAACATCTGGTCCGCGATCAGCGTGGTGAAGAAGATCCCTCGAGCCATTCTCAGCGCTTTTCGAAAATTGACTTCCGGCCCATGGGGCATCCGGTTGCGCTGCACGGTGATCCGATCCGGATAGCTTTCCACAAATTCCACAGCGATATCCCACGCTCCGTCGCAAGAGGCATCGTCAATTAACACGATTTCAAAATCTGTGATGAGTTGTTGACGGAAAAGATGTTCTAAGCACTGACCCAGGTGCCGACCGCTGTAGTTGAAAATCAGAATGCTCAGTTGGGGTCGGACATTAAAGCTTGTTTGCACTTCCGGCGTCTTATGAGAGCTTTCCATGCTTACCTCCACGACATCGAATAGTTCACCGGCACGTTTCGAATAATTTTAAGGAGTTCACAGGCTTCGGCTCTTACCGCTTGAAGCGAGGTAAAAGAAGGCCGATATCCGATTTCTTGCGCCGAATAGTCTGTGGAGCAGTAGACTTCCTTATTCCCTGTGGCAGCCTTGGGCGTTGGATACTTTGTGAATTCGCAGCGGAGGTTCATTTCTCTTGAAAAGAGGTCGATGAGTTTCATTTTACTGACCGGCTCAAGACTTATGGCGTCGAAAGCTCTGTTCAATTTTCCGACGTCGATGCAGCAGCAGACCAAATGAAAAAAATCCATGGGATGAATATAGTCTCGGACCATATCTTGTGGGGTAGTGCGGAATACCTCGCCTCGTACGATGGAACGAATCATTTCCGTGATAAAATACTCCTCATCAAGGTCTGCAAACCGGCTAAAGTACGAAAAGATCCGCAGGTCGACTATGTTAAATTGGTCAAAAGAACGATGCTTGGCTTCAGCGTAGAGGCGAGCAATGCCGTAGTAGTCTTCGGGGCAAATATGGTTTACCGGCAAAACGATAAAGGATTTTTTATTGACGGGTTTTCGATGATACCGTCCATAGACGGCACCGCTGCTCACGCTAATGTACAGGGCCCCCGAATGTCGTGACCTGAGGTACGATAGACACAAATTGTCAAAATTTTCGATGACCGTAAAATATCGTGAAAATTCACCGTGGAGTTTCTTATGAGTCCCAACGCCGACACAATTCATGAGAACATCATAGATGCCGGTCATGAAATGGTCATATCCTTCGTAAAGGACAGCGCGCTGGCTCCAGTGGGGGGCGAAAGTTGCCAGGAAAGTTTGCACAGACCTCAAGGATCGACTAAAAAGGTGTAAGCGATGATTCGTGTGGTGCAAAAAGTGGTAAACCAACCCCTTGGCAATGTGCGATGTGGCGCCCAAAATGGCTATGTTCAAGGGATTTGGTGGCATGATGAATCGCTTTCCTGCCGGAAAATAAGGCCGTCTTGGATTTCTCAAAAAGGTTCTCCATAAAGGGGTTTTAAACGTTCCGCATAATCATTCAAAACGTCCTCCGGGAAGAGTCGATATTTGATGATGTTGCAACGACGGCACACGTCCCCGGTGCATTCAATTCCATCCAGCATGGCGCGTCGGAAACGCTGAAAGGTTTTCCCGTTCCAAATAGCCGTCACCGCCTGATTAGTGCAATTGCCCATGATTTGAGGGTATTCAAAAGAATAGCAGGGCACAATGTTCCCGTCTGGATTAATCTGCATGGTAAAAAAAGGCTGCGGACAAATGTGAACGTCCTGCACAGGAAGACCAAATTGCGTGACATAGCGTTGTTTGTCTCTTAGAAGGCGATCATATTTCACGCCGTGGTGAATGGGTACGGCGTATTCAACGGCGATCGTATCGCAAAAATTACCGAAAGTTTCGTAAAAAAGCGCTTTGTCCTCCTCTCCGTCCAAAGCGCAATCCACCACCTTGATGTACACGTGTGTCTCTTTTTTGTTTTCGTAAAAGTATCGAATCTGGTCCACAAAGAGATCAAAGTCGATACGCGCCCCGCAAATGGCATAGTATTTTTCGGCGCTCGTTCCCTGCACCGAAATGACCAATCGGGACAGGCCTGCTTCGATCAGCGCGTCGGACACGGAAGGCGTAAGCAGGAAGGCGTTCGTCAACAATTCAACAACCCTGGAAACATCCTGAGACACAGCAAACCGAATCATGTCCACAATTCGAGGGTGAAGAAGGGGTTCCCCGATCCCCACAAAGCGGAGGACCTTGATCCTATCGGGGAAATGCGTCATGTCTTTGACGGCCTTGCGGAAAAGTTCGTAATCCATTTGCACGCGGTCGGTGACGAAGTGACGTTGGGATTTTGGCACCGAAAAAAGACAATAGCCGCACCGAAAGTTGCACGCATAGATCGGAAAAATCTGGACCACCAGGGGGGTGGCGAGGGGAAGGACTTCCCCGAGCCGCATCCGTTTGCCTCCGGGAGCTTGACCGGAAATCTCTTTGGCTTTCATCATGGTGAGTTCTCCCTGGCTCCAATGAGGTTTCTATAGATTTCATGATAAACAATAAGGTTGTCTGGGCAACGATCATGCCACATAAGGTAACCTGCATCATCCACGGTCAAGCCGTGGTTGGGTGGAACGAAATCGCTCGGCAAAAAGCATCGGTAAAGCAAAGACAGGAAATGCCCTCTCACGTTCCGGTCACGGTGAATGAGTTGGTTGATGGCAATAGGCGTAGGATCGTATTGGACTGGAACCCCGATTTCTGTAAGGGCTACCTTCTCAATGCGTGTTTCCAAGGTTTCCTTGAAACGCACGATGCCGCCCGGAACATGCCAGCCTTTACCCGCATAGGGGTCATTCCGCATGGCGAGAAGCGTCCGACCCTTTTCGTCCTTGATGAGCAGGTCCACGTTGACCAGTGGCGTGAGTCGGCTCACGAAGTAGAAGATAGGGTCGGGCAGCCCGTGCGTCGGGTTCGATATGTAACCGTCGAGAATTTCGATGGCCGCTTCCATGCTGGCAAGGCTTTCGGAATCTGTCTGGGATTTCACGGGAAAACCTCGGGCGATAGATGGAAAGGGTTCTGAGTTCGGTCTTCTTCTGTAAAAACTTCAGAATATGGAACCGGCACAGGGCGTCCATAAACGCGACCCGCAATATATTTCGTAATGAAGGCCTTGTCCTCGGCAATGAGACAAGTGTTGATATGCTCTCCGAAGTATTTTATGGAAAGTCCCCTTTCAAGAATGGTTTTAAGGGGTTCTCTAAAAACATTGCCAATGGAGACGTGTATATACGGGCAAGGCAAAACATCGCCATATTGCGTGACGGAGATCATACCTTTGACGGCAATGCAGCCCAGGTTGAGTCCGTAGGCTGGGGTCAGATGTGTGAAAACGTTGTATTTTTTCTCCAGCTGGCGCATGTACTCCATGTCTTTCTGATCGATCATCACCCCGTAGTGACCTTCCCAAGCCCCCACCGGTTTCGCGTAGGTGACAAAAACTCCGATGCCTCTGTGGTTGAAATAGCGTATGAATTCAATAAACTCGTCCGAATAGAGACGTTCCTTTGTCACGACCGTTTGGATAAAAATGGCCAAATCGGCATTCAAGGCGGCATCCACCGCTCTCATGGCTCGAGCATGAGATCCCTTTCTGCCCCGAAATCGATCGTGTTCCTCAGGATCCAAACTGTCCAAGCTCAATTGGATCCTGTCCACCCCCAGGCGGCGGAGATGTTTTGCCTTTTCGTTGTCAAGAAGCCAGCCATTGGTGTCGCAGTTGATGTAAAACTTCTCCGGATCAATGGCGGTAACGAGCTCGTCAAGGTCTTGAAAAACCAAAGGCTCTCCGCCGGTGATGACGAAACGGGCTAAACCCAAGGCATCGGCTTGCTGCGATAAGTTCCTAACGTCTTGGGGTGTGAAGGAACGCTTTTCGCTTGCTCCCTGAAATGGTTTCACCGAGCAGTGCTGGCACCGAAGGTTGCATGTGTAATTGTACTGAAACTGAATAATGGCAATGCTTTCCCCCCGTCTGAGTTTATTTTCAAAGTCTAGTATCTTATTGTAAACATACGGTTTTTCCCTCTGAAGCCTGTTTCTCTTTTGAACTTCTTCTTTTTTTCGATTGTATTGATGAATCACCGGTTGTCCTCCATGAGCCCATCAGAATGGGATGGATATCTATGAGGGTATTTGTGGTAGGGCAAAGGTGTTCGCGTTTGCACGGCCGGTACAACCGAGGGGCCGGCCAAGGGCCTTCCGTTACAGAAGTCACATGTTTGGAGAAAGGGAATTGTGTGGAGGTATGCCCAAATCTTCCTTCGGACTGTCTCATCGTCTTCCAAGCCACTGGATTTCGGCCACAGGTTTACATAGTCAGAGGAGCTGTGAGGGACAGCTTCCAGGCGAAAAGCATTTGCAGAGAAAGGGCATCGAAACAGGCTTCCGTTGGAGAGAGTGAGCATGTTTTTAGCGCAACAGTCAGCGAAAAGGCGTTTGTTTTCTTCAGCTGTCCGATGATGCGGCTGGATCCGTGCGCAGTCCAACCAAGAATCGATGTCCAAGACGCGGTAAGTTATGTGCATATCTTGCAAAGTCTTGGTCAAAGATTGGAGCTTTTTCGAAAGAGGACCATAGTTGGAAATAACAACCAAGGCCTTGGGATGCTTCAAACACTCCAGCTGACTCTTTGATGGCAAAAGGGTTCCATTGGTATAAACAACAACTCTTCGAATTTTCGCTTGGGGCAAAAGATGAGTGACAATATTCGGCCACCGCTTGTACATGAAGGCGTCTCCACCGATGACACGACATTCCAAAATATCATCAACCAAGTGGCACAGGCGATTGATGGAAGCCTTGAGGTTGTGCTCGTCACAATCGCGAGGCTGCGTATAATATTGCATGAGGTTCGAGCAGTCTTTACATCGTAAAGAGCATCTTTCCGTAATCATTACATCTACACTGCGTATATAGAGGCCCTCCTCAGCCAAAAAGGCTTTATGGCACCATATACATGTTTCGACGGCAAAATCGGTGTAGGAAAGAATAGGGGAGCGAGTGGGCTCGGCGATGTAATATTCCTTAAGAAGTGGACCTCCAGGATACCAGGTTAAATATCCCAGTTCTTCAAGTTTTTCGACGACGTCTTTGATGGAAGCGACAGAGATAAGAAAAACAGCTTCTGGGTATTGGGCAGGGAGATCGGATGTGTGCAAAACGAATCGATTGCAGACCGTGGTGTGGGCGACCGCTGAACTGCCGTCACAGAAGCCATCTACAGTAAGGCCCAAGCGTTCGCAGATATGAAAAAGCACTTGACCCACAACACCAGCACCATAGATAAGCAGGGGTATCTGACTCTTTCGTAAACCGTCTAAGATGACTTGATGGCTGTTCTTCATGGACCTTATCCTAATTGTGTGCTTTAGTGCGACATAAATAGGGAATTCCATACCGAAAATACCCCTTCAGCATAGCGCAAATCATTAGGGGAAGAATCCATCGACGACGCATAAGCCAAGGAAGCCATCGACTATTTTTGCCTCTAGGGGTATAATGAATAACACTTTCCTGCATGATTGGCGCTTGTAGGAGGTTCCGAATGTGCCGGTAAAGTCTGCCAAAAGTGTGGTGTGATAACAATCGACAGGAACGAACGAGAAAAATAATGGTATAATGGGTGAGCGCATGACCGATATCTTTTTCTAAGAGCTTACACGTCTTGCCGTTTATACCATAGGCTCGAAAGAACCTCTTTAAGGCTTCCTGAAAAAGATGCATGTCCTCAATCAAGCGATGTGAATCAAAAATAGACATGCTCAAGGATATATGTGTGTTGTGCATGCGATAACTGTATAGAGGTTCATTGACCAAAAGAATGTTTTTTGCCTGTCGAAGATAATCCAGATTGAAAACCAAGTCTTCAAAAAGCCTCATGTTTTCCTTGGCGACAATCTGATTTTGCCGAATGATTGCTGTTTTGTATAAGCGGGCCCAACAGTAGCTTATAAGGTGATTGCTAGGGGCATAGAGAAAGTGTCTCACGAAGTCGAGGATCTCCCCCCGGCCCAAGAAGACTTCAGGCACTGTACAGGGCGGACTCTCAGGCTTTAAGGTGACGTTCTGATCGCAGAAGCTTCCGTCAGGATTGAGTTTTCGGAAATTGGATAGGACCATGTCCGGAGAATGGACGTTAGAAGCGGTGAGAAGTTTTTCTAAAGCGTGCGGGTGAAGGAAGTCATCGGCGTCCAGAAAAAAGATCCATTCTCCCCTGGCCTCGCGAACCCCTGTGTTGCGGGCGGCAGCCGGACCTTTGTTAGGTTGTGAAATGATCCGAACCCGTGGATCCAAAGCTTTGTATTGCTGGCAGATGGCTAGGCTATCGTCCAAGGATCCATCGTTGACCAGGATGAGTTCTATTTCTTTGTAGCTCTGGTGCAACACGCTTCCGATGGAATAATCAAGGAATTTCTGGGCATTATAGACAGGCATGATGACACTGATCACCATGGCTTGTCCTCACCGGCAATTGTCGGCTTTGAAGAATCGCGGCATCCCAAATCCATGTTGGTTTCCCACTCTTTTCTGTCTAAGAAAGGCCAGAGGTCTTCGATGGGGGAGGAAACAATCGAACCATCCTCCTTTTGTTGGGTCACCACTCGGGGCGCGGTGGGCTGATCCGGCGACACAATGACCTCGCACACCACAGGGCCCGGAGTTTCCAGAACCTGTCGCACCTGGTCTCGAAGGGTCGCATGGGATTCAAGCCGTGCCGTCGGAATGCCAAAGCTTTTGGCAAGCGCCGAAATGTCGGGAAGGGTGAGGCCGCTGGCCGGTGTGCAGCCCACCAGGTGCCCTTGGAAATGGCTTTTTTGGGTTGCCCGAATGGAACCATAGCCACCGTTGTTCAGGACAAAGAATTTGATGGGAAGCTGAAGGCGTCTTACAGTCTCCAGCTCCTGAATGTTCATGACAAACCCGCCGTCACCTTCCAGGCAGATGGTTCTTTTTCCCCCACTGGCAAGGCATCCACCGATGGCGGCTGGAATTCCGAATCCCATGGATCCCAGCCCCTGGCTGTTGAAAACCCGAAGACCGGCCTTGATGCGGATGGCTTGCATGGTACGCTCGCTGCACGCTCCGGAACTTCCGGGAATAAGCAGATCCTGGCCGGTGAGCTCATCCGAAAGGACGCTGATGAGGACGTAATCGTTAACATACCCGGTTTCATTCCAGTATTCGGAGAGAACGACCGGATATCGATGGTGCCATTCTTTGCATTGCGCAAGCCAGTCCGTGTAGTCCTTGGATACAGCAGGGGTGTACTGCCGCAGGAATTCCCGAAGGAAATCCCCAGCGTCGCTCCAAACGGGGACATGAATGCGTGTCTGCATTTTCCGGATTTCGGCCCGATCCACGTCCACCATGATTCTATAAGCCCTGGGGGCGAAGTTCTTGTGGTTATAAGCCGTTTGCCCAAAGTCTAGGCGTGCTCCTAGACAAAGAATCCAATCGGCGTTTTGTTGAACGAAATTGGCGCCCCGTTGCCCTACGGCACCAGGGCGTCCCACGTAGAGGGGGTGATCTTCAGGGATCAGATCGGCAGCCTTCCATGTGGTCAACACGGGAATGGTCACGTGATCTAGGAAGAAACGGAAGAAATCCGCTGCCCCGGCAAGGCGAATCCCATTGCCGGCGAGAATCACCGGCCGGCGGGCGTGGTGGAGCAGTTCTAAGCATCGGCAGACTTTTTGCTGGAGTGTTCGCGAGCTACTGGTTTCCTTCTTGGGGGGGGCAAAACCCGGAAGGTGGCTTTCATCGATTCGAGCGGCCTGAACATCCAAAGGGATGTCGATCCACACGGGGCCGGGCCTTCGACTCTTGGCCGTAAAGACCGCTTTCTCGAGATGAAAACGAATGCTCTCCGGATCCATGACGGTGACCGCATATTTGGTGATGGGGCGAACGAGGCGCACGATGTCCAATTCCTGAAAGCCCATCTGGCGGACTCCCCGCCCCGTCATCCGATCGGCACGCTTGACCTGTCCAGAAAGAATCAAAACCGGTATGGAATCAAGCCAGGATGCGGCCACACCCGTAAGCGTGTTGGTTCCGCCGGGTCCGGTCGTAACCAGCGCCACACCCAAATGGCCTGTATATTGAGCATAGGCATCGGCGGCGATGGCACAGGCCTGCTCATGAAGGTTGCAGACATGCCGGATGTACGCGTTTTTGCCCAGGGAATCCACCAAATGCATGGCGCCACCCCCGGCAAGCATGAACACATGGGTTATGCCTAGCTCCTCGAGAAATTGAATGACGTAATCCGACAGTTTGATCACAAAGGGCTCCCTGCGGTTTTCAACGGATCTTCAGGGTCTCCTTTAGGACATCCAGTAGCTCAAGAAGGTTTTCCGATCCGGATTTCGGGTAATAGTTTCGTCCGTGTAGTAAGAATCATCCGCATAATGAGTCGAGGAAATTTCTTCGATGATCGCCCCCTGTTCACTTGAAAAGGAATGTTTCATCCCACGGGTGATGGTGACCACATCTCCCGGACGACAGTCTTTTTTCTGGTCGTCAAGCATCAGCGTAACGTCGCCATGCAGAACAACAAAAGTTTCTTCCTTAACTTTGTGATATTGTTCAGGGTGGATTTGCCCGGGAAAGAGAACTATATACTTCTTGCAGTATTCCCTGTTGACGACATTGATGATAGTCGAGCCGAATTGTTCGAATTTTTGCAATCCGTAATGATGGGATATTTCCAGTTGTGCCATGCCGGGCACCACCACCTTGGCTTCGGCCAACATTTTTTTCACTTTCTGCACGATAGCATAGATTTTTTCACGTTTTTCCTCCCGTCTCACACATGAATGCATGACGGGAGCCTTGGCCTCGATGGGCTTCTGGGTAAAGAATACCGTATACTTGGACAGATCATTAGCTACAAGCTGGCTGTCCATATTGGGAAAGGCGAGGAAAATATTATCCGGACCAATCCGTTCGCCTGCGGCAATGTTCCGCCGCGCAAAAACACCGCGCTTGAATTGTCGAAGGTCGGCCAACTCTTTGGCTGTGGCTTCTGCCCTTCGTCCTGAGACACCGCACATGGCAAAGGCCCTCTCCGCCGCCGCGAGCCAGCGTTCCACTTGGTCCGGGTCGGCCGAATAGGCGTTCTTTTGAATTCCGGGCGCTTCTAAGGCTACGTGCTTTTCAAAAATTGTGGCCCCTTTGGCGATGGCGATTTGTATGGCTTCCACGTTGTCGGGCTCTTCGTGGGTTGAGAAGCCGATGGGCACCTCGGGATAACGATTTTTCAAAAGGTCAATTTGATGGAGTTGGAGATGCTCCGGTGGAGTGGGATACTCTCCTACGCAGTGCATGAGCGCGAAGGTTTTTTCTCGATGCTTGAGGAAACTGACCACCCTGTCCATGTCTTCGAGGGTGGCTCCGGCGGTGGAGGCGATGATGGGCTTGGATGTGGCGCCGATGCGTTCCAGCAGTGGCCAATCGGTGAAAGAGCAACTGGCGATCTTGACGACGTCAAAGCCCATTTCTTCGATGAGATCCACCGAGGGTTCGTCAAAGGGCGTGCAGATGGTCAAGAAACTGTGGTGTTCGGCGGTCTCCTTTAATTGTTGAAATTCTTCCCGACTGAGAAAGGTCTCCTGAAATCGCTTCACATAAGGGATATCCAGACGGTTCTTGTAGTCGGGGTGCAAAAACGTTTCCAGATGCCGAAACTGGAACTTAAAGGCAAATCGAAAAGAATAGCGTTGGGAGACGGCAGCACAGCGACGAATGATTTCCAAGCCGTGGTGCACCCTTCCCATGTGGTTGTTGGCCATTTCAAAAACAAAAAGGGGTTTGTCAAAGAAACTCATGCCGGCTCCTCTCCTGTTTGCTCGGCAATGAAATCGCCGATTTGGTTCACCACGTAATCGAGCATGGCTTCCGTTAGCCCCGGGAAAGTCCCGATCCAGAAGGTGCGTTCCATGACCAGATTGGTGACCGTCAAAGGTCCGACAACCCGAGCGGAAACGCCGCGGTAGGCGGGTTGTCGCAGCAGATTGCCTGCGAAAAGCAGCCGCGTGCCGATTCTTCGGGATTCCAGGAACTGGACTAAAGTGTTGCGTGAAAACGGCGCGTGGGACGGAACGGTGATGGGAAATCCAAACCAGGACGGGTCGGCATGAAGTGTGGCTTTAGGAAGAATCAGCCACTTCTGCAAACGTTCGAGACCTTTGTAGAGGTGCTTAAAATGGCGCTTTCGGGCTTCCACAAAATGATGGAGCTTTTTCATCTGGGCGACTCCTACGGCCGCCTGCAGGTCGGTTGCCTTGAGATTGTAACCGATATGTGAATACACATATTTGTGATCATAACCTTCCGGAAGGCCTTCAAATTTCCAACGAAACCTGCGTTGGCAGGCATTGTCTTTACCCGTTTCGCACCAGCAATCCCGGCCCCAGTCCCGCAGGGACTGGAGAATAGCCTTGAGCGTCGGATCATTGGTGAGGACGCAGCCGCCTTCCCCGGTGGTCAGATGGTGTGCCGGATAAAAGCTCAGGGTCGCCATGTCGCCAAAGGATCCCACTGCGCGCCCTGCATAGGTGGAGCCCAGCGCATCGCAACAGTCTTCAATAAGCCAGAGACCGTGTTGCGAACAGATCTGGATGACGGCAGCCACATCAAAGGGATTGCCGAGGGTATGGGCCAAAATGACGGCCCTGGTTTTCGGCGAGATGGCCCGCTCAAGGCATTCCACGTTCACATTGTACGTCGGCAGCGAAATATCCATAAAAACGGGCACCAGCCGATTCTGCAAGATGGGGTTGACGGTGGTGGGAAACCCGGCCGCCACGGTGAGGACTTCATCGCCTTCTCGAAGCCTTCTGTCAGCCAAACGCGGGGACGTCAGCGCGCTGATGGCCAGAAGATTAGCGGAAGACCCGGAATTGACCAGAAGGGCGTATTCGGTGCCCACAAATCGAGCCACTTCCTTTTCAAAAGCTTTGGCGTAATGACCCGTTGTGAGCCAAAAATCTAAGGCGGCGTGGACCAATAGGACCATCTCTTCCGCGTCAAAGACTTTGCCTGAAACGGGCACAGGTGTTTGGCCCGGCACAAACGGTTCTGGTGCGAAGGCAGCCTCATGGTAGGCTCTCACGCGTTCTTCGATGTCCCGGCGCAGGCATTTGCAGTAATCTGTGAGCGTTTTTTGTCCGGTCATGAGATCGTCAGATATTCCTCGATCTGTCTTTGTGAGACCTCGTCCATGGCCTTTCCCAAAGCATAGGCCTTGTACCAATCGATGGCCTTGGCGATGGCCTTCCGTCCATTCCAGCGGGGACGCCACCCCAAAAGGACCCTTGCTTTCGAACTATCCAACTTCAAAAGGCGCGTCTCGGGCAAGGTGGGGTCGGAGCGAACACACACCGACCCTTCGCCCCACGCGGCGGTGACCTCGGCGACCACGTCGGAAACAGTCAAGATGGCATCGTCATTGGGTCCGAAATTCCATGCGCCTTGGTACCGGACAGGGGCTTCATACATCTTTTGGGCCAACAGAAGATATCCGGTCAGGACATCCAGAACATGCAGCCACGGTCGAATGGCATCGGGGTTACGAATCACGATGGGCTGTCGAGCCATCAGGAATCTAATACAATCAGGAATGAGGCGATCTTCGGCCCAGTCGCCTCCCCCGATCACGTTGCCCGCTCGCACGGACGAGACGGCCTTTGACGAGTCATGGAAAAAGCAACGGGCGTAGGTCTGGGTCACCAGCTCAGCGCAAGCCTTGCTGCCGCTGTAGGGATCGTAGCCGCCCAAGGGGTCGCTTTCCCGATATCCCCAGAAGCTTTCGGTGTTCTCATAGCATTTGTCACTGGTCACGATGATCAAAACCCGGACGGACGACGTGTTTCGCACGGCTTCCAGGACATTGACAGTCCCCATGACATTGGTGGCGAAAGTGTCGAGGGGGATGCCATAGGAGCGGCGTACGATGGATTGAGCGGCCAGATGAAAGACGATTTCCGGGCGATAGCCATCCAGTACGTGTTGGAGGTGCTCGAGATCCAAGATGTTTCCCGTAACGGACGTCATGTTTTTGGCAAGCTGACAGATGGCAAAGAGGCTTGGGTCCGTCGGGGGAGGGAGAGCAAAACCAACCACGGTGGCTCCCAGACGTTGCAGATACAAGGATAGCCAGGATCCCTTGAAGCCGGTGTGCCCGGTGACAAAAACACGACGACCAGCATAAAATTTACACAGGGCCTCGCACATGACAGGCTACCACACTTTCCAGGGCGCCTGCCCGCTGTTCCAAAGGTTGTTTAAGTACTCCATTTCCCTATAGGTGTCCATGCACGCCCAAAAACCCGGGTGGTTGTACACCATAAGTTCTCCCATCATGGCAATCCTATCCAGAGTGCCCACCTCAAAGTCCAAAGGATCGTCGATTCTTAAATGGTCAAATATGGACCGATTGAAGACAAAGAACCCACCGCTGATGCGGGCCGAACTGATCTCAGGCTTTTCCATGAACCGGGTGACCAAGTTGCCTTCAACACGAAGCTCGCCAAACCGGGAAACGGGCATCACGCCGGTCACCGTAGCCATTCGTCCATGTTTTTGATGAAAAGCCACCAAGGCATTGATATCAATGTTGGCCACGCCATCTCCGTAGGTCACCATAAAGGTGTCTTCTTGGATGTATTTTTCAATCCTTTTGAGACGGACGCCTTTATGGGCGTCATGCCCTGTATCGGCAAGGGTGATTTTCCAACCGGTTTCTGCGACCTCATTGTGAATTTCTATGCGTTTGCTGTTTCCAAATTCTATGGTGAAGTCGCTATTAAGAATTTCATAATTGTAAAAATATTCTTTGATCATTTCGCCTTTGTATCCCAGACATAATACAAACTCATTATACCCGTAATGGGCGTAGATTTTCATGATATGCCAAAGAATGGGGCGGTTGCCGATGAAGACCATGGGCTTGGGCCTGAATTCGGTCTCCTCACGCAATCGTGTGCCTAAGCCGCCGCAAAGAATGACCACTTTCATTATCTCATGCCATTCGCTTTTGGGTTTTGGGCATGGGGTCTCCAGTAGGCCGTGTGGCAAATCATCCATAACAAGCAGCAATTTGCATGCCGAAGATTGGGGCACGAACGCTGGCCTGTTCGACTTCCAAAAGGGGATGCGTTTCAAATGCTTAGCAGTGTTCCTGAGGCGCGTCAAGCGTCATGGTCTGATCTGGGGATGGGGTATGGCCCCTCCTTTTTCCGATGGAGCTTATCCGAAAAGGTCTATGTTTTGGTCCTGCGAGGGCTCCTCAAGACGTGGTTCGATGAAGTTTTGGGAAAGGTGGCCTTGTCGCGGCTAAAGGCGCTCCTACGGGGTTTCTTGCGGTCTCAGACAAGCTGTTTCAAAGACTGTGTTTTGTGGCGAGCGGCTTGATCCTTGGTCCGATACGGCAGCGTGAGATTTGTGTTGTTCGTCAAAAACCTGCTGAAGGTAGCCCTGTGGGCACGAGAGTTGCTCCGCCACAACAGGACGGGCAGGAATTGGCGCGCCATGAGGACTAGGGAATTTTTCGCAGCAGCGATGGCAAGGAAACACATTGTGCCAGATATTGGGGGAGGCCATGAAGCAGGCAAAAGAAGGGAAGGCAGTCTATCCTGGCGGGCAAGAAGATGAGATCAAGCAATACCTGGATGAGCACCCCCATGATGCAGGGGCACTCGGCCGTTGGGCGTATGCCCTTTGGACAAAAGGCCACGTGCGAGAGGGCTTGCAGGCTATGGAGAAAGCGCTCCAGCTGGATCCAAAGGATCCCGAAGTCCTGACGCATTGCGCTTCCATTTTTATGGAATGTGGCCGTCAAGACGATGCCCGTGAGATTCTTGAAACGTTCCTTGAGCGGAACCCCAATGAGAAGCGCGTTCAAGAATGTCTTCACACCTTCGCAGGTCGTCAAAAAGCTATCCTGTCCATGTGCCAGAAAAATGACGACGATAAGCCCATTGCAGCCATGCTGGTTCAGGTCGGGGAAGAAGAGTTTGTCAAGGGCGAATCCCAGCGTGCCCGAATTTGCTTTGAAATTGCGATTCAAAAAGATCCTTCTAATGCTCAAGCCTATAACAACCTAGGGGTTTTGTACTGGCACAACGGCGACCTGCAAAAAGCATTAGAACACTTTAACATGGCCCTGGACCGCGCGCCCACGGATGGCGAGATCACGTTAAATTGTGCCCGTGCCTTGGGAAGTGTCGGCGAATGGGAAACGGCAGCGCAATTAATGGAACTTTACCTCTCTACGCATCCCGACGACGTCCAGGTGTGGTCTGAATATAGGGAGATGGTTCGACTGACGGGAAAGGTGTGGCGTCCCGACGGTTTGCCTTTCAAAGTGGCTGAAGTCTACCTCAGAATGGGGGAGGAACTTGCCCGGCATGGTGACCTGCAAGGGGCCGCCGAAGCTTACGCACGCTCATTGCGAATCCATCCGGAAAGTGTGGAAGGTTGCTATCGTTTGGGCGTGCTTTCCATGGAAATGGGACATTTTCAAGAAGCTCTGGAACTTCTGGAACAGGCTTGGCTTCTCGATGGGCGGTCGTCGCAGATTCAGGAGGCACTCGAGAAAGCTCGTGGCAAACTGGAAGGGCATGCTGCTCATTGAGCAAAGCTTGGGAGAGAACCAAGCCTGTGGTAGCGGTTTAACGGCGAGCTCGCAGTGCACCGAGGGTTGCTCTCACAGAAGCAACCCATGGGGCCATTCGAAGACAGGCATCCATGGGCTAAGGGCGATTGAAAGGTGGTTTCGGTGAGAGAACCTGTGCTGTCTTTGTGCATGATCGTCAAAAATGAAGAGGAAACTCTTCCCCGATGCCTGGAAAGTGCTCGGGGCCAGGTGGATGAGATTGTCGTGGTGGACACGGGTTCAACGGATGGGACCCGTCACGTGGCGGCCTGCTATGGCGCCAAAGTTTTGACTTATCGGTGGCAAAACGATTTTTCCGCCGCTCGAAATGTTTCGTTGGATCATGCGTCGGGGGACTGGGTGCTGTGGCTGGATGCCGACGAGGAACTTCTCGGTTCTGCCCAAGGGATCACTTTGCGCCAGCTGGCATCCGTTTCCGATGTGGACGGCTATCTGATGCCCATCCAGAACATGAAATTGGATGGGACGTTTACGGCCCATTTTGCCGTTCGTTTTTTTCGAAAGTTGGATGGCCTTCGTTTTGAAGGCAAGGCGCACGAAAGTGTGGGCGATGGCTTGCTGCGCCATGGAGGCCGCATCGAGCGATCTCCTGTGGCCATTCGCCACTGGGGTTATGCCATCACGGAAGAGAGGTTACAGGAAAAACTTGACCGCAATCTCAAGCTTCTCAAGGCTCAGGTGGAAAAAGACCCCAACGATTCTTACGCCCACTATTACATCGGGATGAGCCTGATCGGAAAGAAAGACTTTGAAGGGGGGTATCGTCACCTGCAAAAAGCTCATGAATTGGGTCCGGCCACACCCAACATGGAATGCCTCGTCCTCAACATGCTTGCTTACTACCATTTGCATCATGGCAATCATCACAAGGCGGAGGAGCTCACACGCCGGTCGCTTTCCATTACGCCCTTGCAACATACCGGCAGGTTGTTTCTCGGTATCGCTCTGTACAATCAAAAAAAGTACCGAGAAGCCCTGCCTTTGCTTCGCGAGGCGTACCAGTTTCAAAGGCTTCCCCTGGATCGCCGCCGAAGCGACCTCAGTTTGGAACACGCCTACGGCGAAGCCGAGCTTCTGTGGGCCGTGGCGCGCAGCGCTTACGAGATAGGAAATTTTCCTTTGGCCTATAAATTCGCCCAAAGGCTGCGAGAAGCCGGGGCCGGCGACGGTTCGGTCCTGATGTTGCAGGCTCTGTGTGCCCTGGCCCTGGGGGCTTTTCAGGAAGCCGCCAGTGTTTTTCAGAGGGCTCAGGACATGGGGGCTTCGTGGGCCCACATCGCAGCCCCATGGATTTATGCTCTGCTCCATTTGGGGAGGCTGCACGAAGCACGAGATCTTTTGGAAAAGGCAGGGCCCGATTTTTTTGAAAACGGGGAGAGCGAAAAAACGTTTGGCCTCTTTGTGGAACGCCATTGGGAAGCGGGGGAAATGGCAGAGCTGATTCATGCCCTTACCCGCTTGGCGGCCATGGATTCGATTCCCTTGGCCGTCCTAGACGCTTTGGCCCTGAGTCACATCAAACAGGAGCAATACACCGACGCAGTGCCCATGCTGGAGAAGTTGCTGCAAAGGGATCCCGGGAACCCTCAGATCAAGAGACGTCTAGCTGCTGTTTATGCCCGTTTGGGCCATGGGGCTCGTGCGGCTGAACTTTTGCGTTTAAGTGGTGCCAGAGTGTCCGCCATGAGGCTCTCGACGAATTCCCTTTAAGCAGGGTCCGGGCACCCGCTTTCTCCCATCCTTATCACGGCGGCCGGAAGGCCATGATTCAGAGTGGGGCTGTCAAATGATTTCTGAAGGTCCTTCTTTGTCCGTGTGCATGATCGTCAAAAACGAGGCTTCCAACATATGTGACGCCCTGGAATCGGTGCGGCCTTTCGCCGATGAAATCGTGGTGGTGGATACGGGATCGACGGATGAGACAGCCGACCTGGCCAGGCGCTACACGTCCCATGTGCACGCTTATTCCTGGCATGACGATTTTGCCGCCGCCCGCAATTTTTCGCTGAGCAAAGCTCACGGCACGTATTGCCTGTGGCTCGATGCGGACGATCGCGTGGATGCGCTCAACGCGGCCAAAATCAACGCGCTCAAGCGACACTTTGACGGCCGAAAGGCTTTTGCCTTTGAGCTGCAGGATTTCAGAAACGGGACCTTATTTCGGTCCTTGATGCAAGTTCGTTGCCTTCCAAACCGAAAGGACGTTCGATTCCGAGGACGAGTCCACGAACACATCGATTGGGATTCCGTAGAAGACAAAATTTCGTTGGTCGATGTGGATATCGCGATTACCCACCATGGATACGACAATCCAGCGCTTGTGGGAAAAAAAATCGCCAGAAACATCCGCCTTCTGGAGATGGAGCGCCGAGCAGGAAGAAATGACCCCACCCTTCATTACTACTTGGCCGCCGCATACAGCCATCTTGGCTATTCGACGCGAGCCGTGGCGCACATGTCCAAGGTAATTGACCTTTTGGAACGGAAGCAATTCACGGCGGACCCTTTTGAGGCCGAGTCGCTGAAACCCTTTTGGCTCGATGCGTATCTTTTCCTGGCCAAGGAAATGATCACGGCCGAAAGACAACCCGAAGCCCGCCGCCTCATTTTAAAGCTCAAGTGTGGCGAGGAGCTGGACCCTTTCACGCTTTTTCGGCTGGCAGAGCTCCATCAGCATCTGGGAGAGCACCGCGAGGCGTTGAAACTCATTGCGCGAGTTGATCTGGAAAAACAGAAGCCGACCGTTCTTCCCACACCGCGGCTCACAAGTAAGGATCTTGTCTCACGATCGGCTTTGAGCCTCTTTGCCCTGGGCCGTCGTGACGAGGCGGTCCGTCTCATTGAATCCCTAGCCGACTCTGGATCACGCAAGGACGTGTGGGAAGCCGTCGGGCTTTTGGCGGGGGACCTCGGTCAGAATTTCCTCGTGTACGAAGCTTTCACACACGCCCTTCGGCTTGGAGAATTGACGGCCGAGGCTTGGAACCAGTGGGGTGTGGTGTGGAAGTCGGCAGGAAACGGGAAAAAAGCCGAAGCCTGCTGGCGAAAGGCCCTTTTACGGGACCCCGGAATGGAAAGCGCGGGCATTCATCTTGCCAATCTGTTGTGGCAGTCGGGAAGAAAGGCAGAAGCCTTTGAGAGGTTCAAAAGTCTTGTGAGTCATGGCTGCCAGAAGATACCGGTTTTGCTGGCTTTTTCTATTTTGGCCGCCGAAACGGGCCATGGAGACCAATTATCTGCGGTCAAAGACGGCTTGGAACTCTGGCTTCAGCACGCCACTTTCCCGGATGAGACGGATTCAGTGGAAGAGGAAGACATTTTTTCCAAGGTAAGCCGTGTGCTGGAACGCGAGGGTAAAAGTGACCTAGCTAAAATCGCTCGCCGACTGGGCCAAAGAGAAAAGACGCAGTTTTTCGGTTCGAAAGCGTTCTAAAAGTGGAGCGATGGGTCGATGCATTGGGCTACGGTGGATCCCTTCATCCTCGATGATCCCTTTTGGCAGCAGAAAATGGGCATGCCTGCGGCGAACAAACAGTTTCTTGAAGCGCTCCTTCACTATGGGGAATGTTCGTCTTATCGCTTCTTTGTGGGGGACACGGCCACAGCGGAGCGCTTTTCCAGATTGCTAAAAGCGAACCATCCCCATGTGGTGGACCGGGTCGTCGTCAAGCCCCAGGCCCTTCTGTCAAGCGCACTGCGCGACCAAAGACTGGATGTGTTTCACAACGGCGACTTCACCTTCTCCATGCCTTATTTAATAGAAGTTAGAAATCGTTTGGATGGGGCGATGCGTTTTCCCGTAACCGGGGTGACCCATTCCCTGGACACGGTTCCCCTTTATGGAAAGTTCCTATCCCTGCTTCTCGCAAGGCCTAAGCCCTACGACGCCATTGTGTGCACGAGTTGTTGCGCGGTAGAGATGCTGCGTCGGGCTTTTCAAGAGATTCGAGCCCGTTTTCAGGAACATTTCGGGGCGGTTCTTCCCGAACCGCCTCGCCTTGTCCACATACCCTTGGGCATTCCCGACAGGGTCAATCCCTTGCCTTCTCGAAAGGCGGCACGGGAAACGCTCGGCCTACCCCACGATTCAGTTGTGGTGTTGAGCCTGGGGCGTTTTTCTCCTCGATCCAAAATGGACCTCAGTCCTTTTTTGGAAGGGTTTTCCCTGCTTCGCAGTGCCTTGGTTCACGAGCCTTGTCCAAAAGTCCTGCTGGTCTTGGCTGGCGCAGGACGGAAGGACAATGTCCAATTGGTGTGGGAAATGGTTCTGGCTTTAGGTTTGCAAAACGCCGTGCAGATCAAGGCCAATGTGTCCGAACAGGAAAAGGAAGCCCTGTACGCTTCGGGCGATATTTTTTGCTCCCTAGTGGACAATTACCAGGAGACCTTCGGCCTTACGCTTTTGGAGGCGATGGACGCGGGGCTTCCCGTGGTGGCTTCGGATTTCAACGGCTACAGGGATCTGGTTCTTCATGGCAAGACCGGCTTTCTCATTCCCACTTACGCCAGCGGCTGTCAAGATCCCTGGGACGGTTTGGCGGGATTACTGGACCCTTCTCTCCTTCGCTTTTACCGTGCACAGAAAGTCGCTTTCGACCTGCAAGCCATGGTGCAGGCCTTTCACATTTTGATTTGCAGGGAGGATGTGCGTCGAGAATTTTCAGAAAGGGCCAAGCGTTGGGCACAAGAATTCCGGTGGGCTCGCGTGATCCGTGCCTACCGTCAGTTGTGGGCGGAGCTCATTTGCCAGGCCCGCCGGGATCGCCGAGAATCCGAGACCGGTTATCGACCCCTTATGACACCCTCCGTGTCTCGGATCTTCCCCCATTACCCTTCGAAGGTATTGACGGACGAAACCGTGCTGGGTCTAGGACCCATGGGAAGGGCCTTCGCCAGGAAAGCTTACCAGCCTGTGCAATATACGGAATTAATGGTTCTGTTAAAGGAAGATCTGCTGTATGCCCTGGCGCAGCATGTGTCTCATAAGGACGTGACGGTGAAGGAGCTGACCCGTTGGGCCGGCTCGCAATGGGGGATGGACCGAGCATCCGCCGCTTTGCATGTGGACTGGCTCATTAAGCACGGCGTCGTGCTACCTAAAAAAATGTTAATGCCCCAGCGCCCTCCTGCCGATAGGTAAAGTGAAGGCAGAAAAGGACTGGTAGAAAGAATTCGGCAGGGATGTCAAAGACACCACGTTCAGGGAGGACACATCATGGCTCTTCGCATCAATACCAATGTGACGGCTATTAACGTTCAAAGAAACCTTACCATTACCAACAGGAACCTCTCCAAGTCTTTGGAAAGGTTGTCCACCGGGTACCGCATCAATCGGTCGGCAGACGATGCCGCAGGTTTTGCCGTGGCCAACAGTTTCAAGGCGAAAATCTCAGCGTTAAGAGTGGCCTATCAAAACGCTACGGAATCCAATTCCATGTTGCAGGTGGCCGATGGGGCTTTTCATGAAATTGAAGGCATTTTGGTGCGCATGAAGGAATTGGCGACCCAGGCAGCCGGCGATCAGATTACGAACGATGAACGGAATCTGTTGCAGACGGAGTTTTCGGAGCTTCAAAGTGAATTGGACCGGATTGCTCAAACGAGTAAGTACAACGGCGTGAACCTTATCTATAGCACGGCGACGGGGACGTCCGCGACTTTGACCTTCCAAATCGGTGCGCAAAATGTGCCTCATGACCAGCTGAGGGTTGAGATTGATGCCGTATCCACCGCGGCCCTTGGAGTCGATGATATTGGTATTAGCAGTTTGGCCAGCGCTCAGAGCGCCATGAACGCCATTGATACCGCTCTTACGAATGTCAACAAGTATGTGTCCAAAGTGGGTGCCTACCAGAACCGGCTGCAGCACACCATGGACAACCTGAACATCATGATTGAAAACTACTCGGCCAGTGAGTCGGCCATTCGTGACGCCGATATGGCCTATGAGGTGACTCAGTTTACCAAGAATCAGATTCTGCAGCAGTCGGGCATGGCTATGCTGGCCCAGGCCAACGCCGCGCCGCAACAAATTCTCCAGCTGCTGGGCTAAACGCACAGCGCAGCAACATTCTACCAGTCCGAAAAAGAGGGGCGGTTTCGAAAGGAACCGCCCCTTCTTCATGCATGAATGTCGTCCATTTCGGGAAGAACCAGAAAGTTTCTTGGGCGTTTCGATAGGTCGATCACAAAATTTTTCAAGTTTTTTCGTTTCCATGCCGATTCTTCAGTCAAGAAGGGAAAAAGCGAACCCTTCTTCCTTTTGTGAGTCTGTCGAAAGGGGCACGTTCTTAAAGGAGGGTAACCCATGGGATTCAGTCTCAGCGGCGTGGGTAGCGGTTTTGATTGGCAGACCATGCTGGAACAGCTTCGGACGGTGGAGCAAAACCAGTACATTAAGCCTCTGGAAGAGCAGAAAAAGAAACAGGAAGACATCCTTTCCGCCTGGAACACGGTGTCCACCAAGCTTTCCAATCTTCTTTCCTCGGTTCAGAACCTTAAGGACTCCGAGGACTTCGATGTCTTTACCGCCTCCTTGACATCTTCCAGCAGCGTGGACGCGAATAGCCTTCTTTCGGTGACTGTGGGATCCGGGGCGGCCAAGGGCCGCTTCGACATTCAAGTGACCAACTTGGCCAAGGCCGAAAAGCTTCAGTCCGTTGCGGTGACCTCAGCTTCCAATGCCACGGGTTGGACCGGAACCATTACCATCGAAGGCCACGACGTGTCCCTGGACGGTAAAAGCCTCAACGACCTTCGCGACGAGATCAACACCCTCAACAGCGGCTCCAATGCCACCGGTGTCATGGCGAGCGTGCTCAAGGTTTCCGACGGTGATTACCGGCTCATCCTCACAAGCGAAGAAGAAGGGGCGGCCGGGATTCAGTTTACGGATGCGGCCGGGGACTATTTTTCCACCCTACAGGCAGGCGAGGACGCCGCCTTCACCATCGACGGCATTGCCATGACCCGGTCGTCCAATACCATCTCCGATGCCATTGCCGGGGTGACCCTGGAGTTAAAAGGCGAAGATGCCGGCACCACCGTGACACTGAACATCGACAGGGACGAAAATGCCATTACGGACAAGGTGCAAGCCTTCGTGGACGCCTATAATGGTCTTATCCAATACGTCAACGAGCAGTTCACCTACAACGCCACCAGTGAAGAAGCAGGCGGGGTGCTCTTTGGCGATGTCCAGCTTCGATCCATCAAAAACCGCCTTCAGACGGCTCTCCTGGATCAGGAACTTTTCAGCTACGGCATCACCTTTTCCCAGAAAGGCACCCTGGAGTTGGACGCCGACACGTTTCAGGAGGCTCTGAGCCAGGATTCTTCCGGCACGGTTTCCAAATTCAACGACATGGCTCAAAGCTTGCAATCTGTCTTGGAGACGCTCACAGATTCCGTGGACGGAACGGTAACGAACCAGCAAGAGAGCGTTCAGGACAAAATCGACAATTTGGAAGATCGCATGGAGACCATGGAAGAACGGATCGATGCGGACATGGAACGGCTCAAGGCCCAGTTCATCGCCATGGAAAAGGCCATGAACACGATGAACAACCAGATGTCCAGCCTTTCCCAGCTCTTTTCCAGTTTGTTCGGAAGCAATTCCTAGGAAAAATTTTCATCCAGGAGGAAAAAATGACCGCGTGTCCCGTGCCGGCCCGCCAAGGACATGATGCTTCAAATGCAGGATTCTTGAACCTTATTGTCAGGTGCTACGATGCCTTGATTCGGGATTTCCAGGACGCCAAGGGCGCCTACGCTGAGGGCCATGAGGACTTTTTGATGGATCGGATCCGCCATGCTCAAGACATCCTTACCGAACTTCTCATCGGCCTCGACTACGAACGGGGCGGAGAGATCGCGGCCAACCTCGGCCGTATCTACAATTACATGCTTCGAGAACTGATCGCTCTGCGAACGTCTCAGGCCCAGGAAACTTTGGAGCGAATGATCAGCATGGCGGCGGATCTACGAGAAGCGTGGGTGCGCGTGGCCAATGCGGCTTAAACGCTTAGGCCTTGGGAAACAATGGATGTGGAGGTTCGATCGATGATGATGATGATGAACAGGGCCCAGGATGCCTACCGAAGGACAAACGTGGAAACGGCGGACACGGCAAGCCTTGTCCTCATGTGCTACGAGGCCACCATTAGGGATTTACAGCAGGCCAAGGAATACCATGCGTCCCGCCGCATGGACGCCGCCTACGAGCGCATTCGCCATGGGCAGGACGTGATCACAGAACTGCTGGTGGGCCTGGATTTCGAGCGTGGCGGCGAGATCGCCGTTAACCTTTCTCGCATTTATAATTACCTGCTTCGAGAACTCATTGGCATCAATTCTATGAAGCCACCCGAGACGTACAACGGTCTGATCAGCATCTTGGAAGAACTTCGCGAGGCGTGGCAGGAAGTGAAAAGAAAATACGACCGCGGAGAACTGGATTTGGGCGCCATGGAAGGCGGTGAGGGCTGGGCTCGGTCCGTCACGGCCTGATCGGGAGGCCACGACTGCGTTTCGACGGTTTTCGGAAGAGTTCAACGTGTGCCCTGTGGCGATAGGTCGCTTCGAGGAGCCGCTTCAGCCCCGAGAAAACCGTTTCCTGCGAAAAGAGGTCCGTAGATTTCCTGGAATTGCATCGCGGGGGAGACCGCCTTTCCGCGGCCCCACGGCTCGGGAACGGTGAGGGGTTCGTTCCCTCGAAAGCAGAGGTCCTGAACATTTTGGCTCACACAAAGGGGGCGCTCCAAACCCGGTCTTGGAGAAGCTGTTGAAAGCAGAGACGCCGGGGGCGGGGCGCGAGGCGTCGGCTCGACTTCCCATCCGGCTGTGGATACCCTGGAGGATGCTTTTGGATTCGGTGGCACCGATCGATTCCATCCTTGTGTTGTTGGACCAGCTACAGGGCCATGTTCAGGCTTTGCAAGGCACGGTCAATCAAAATGCCGAGGCCGAGGCCATCGACAGGGCTGTGTCACGGTGTGCCGAAACCTTTGTTCTTCTGAAAGGTTTGCTGAGTTCCTTACCTGTTGGTTGGGGCCATCACGAGGAGGCGCGCAGAAACCGTGCTCAGGCTCTTTTGACTGAACTTTTGGGAAGCTACGAAGCTTGCATGAAAACCCTTGCCACCGCTTCGGCTCGCACGGTCCAAGAACTTGCCGGTATGCGAAAGAGCCGGTCCGTTTCGCAGCAGTACCAAAAAATCGCCCACCTGGTTTGATGCTCTTGCCCTGACCCCACATCTTTTCCGGCAAAGTTTGTTTGAGGATTCCCCCGGTTTCATTGCCTGGGATCGGGGTAAAGCGTGTCCTTTCGGCAGCGGTGCGTGACGGTTTGCGTGCGGGGCGGTTGCCCCGAAGGGGCGAAACATGATAGCCCGGGGCGTAGCCCCGGGTCGTGGCGCCCATTTGTAATAAAATTTAAGCCCCAAAGCGGCGAAACACATTTCATAAGGAGATACCCCATCGCGTTGGGTTGGCTCATTGCGGGTTGGATTACGCCCTTTCAGGACTTGAGAATTGGCAAAAATGGGACCGGTCTGGTTCTCATCCCAGGGCTTCGCCCTGGGCTGACATGCTCCGCCCCATTGGCGCGTGGAGGGCACCGTCTTCGGTCTAATAATAGCGGATTGGATTCGAGGTGTCCACTTGCCAGCCGAGGTGCAGGGGGTTATGGGTTTGCGTCCTTCTCGGGATCTTTCCGAAGGTTCAGGACGCTATGTTCTTCGCCCGTTTCAATGATCCACTGGTAGGCTTGGCGGTTGGAGGCATTCAGCAGCAGAGGCGTGCGCACGTGAGGGCGCACAGCTCGTGTGGCTCTATCAATGGAAATCAAGACGAGAATGGCAAGATCCTTGGTATCTTCCAGACCAAGAATGGAAACGCGCTGTGCGGGAACGGTATACTGAATCCCGAAGACATCCGGCGGGGAGACGACGAAGGCCACATCGGGATGATCCACGGCTTGAAGCCACTTGAACGGCCCCTGTCTGTGTTCCAAAAGGACGTAGCGCTTGAGGTCTTCAAAGCCTGGGATGCCCCACGGAAAATGGATGAAGGTGCTTTCGTCCAGGTCCAGGGTACCGAATCGGGCGGTCTCAATTTTCATGCCGGCTCTTCTTCTTCCGTTTTGTCAAAAAGTTGCGAGACGATTTGATAAATGAACGTCGCATCGTCAATGGCTTGGTCGGCGTCTTCCACGTCGTATTCTTCCGTGGGGATGAAATCTTCCGCCCCATAAAAACTCAGTTCCCGTTCCTTGCGAAGCCTTTTGGAAATGCGGCGAATCTCGCGAAGATGTGCCGTAAACTCGCAGGGCAGGTGCTCCCGGTACTTTTCCAACACCCTTGAAGAAGCGAAGGGATTCCAGCCTCACGTGGGCTTTGCGAAGATAGGCTCGGGTGAGTTTGTCCGCTTTCATGCCACCAGTTCAAGCGTCTTGGGTATCTTCGCCCCCCTGACGTCCCAGAGCCAGCCCGTTCCCACGGGTTCCTTTCGAGCTTCCGACGCCGCAAGGTGCGCTTTGACACTGCGCACGATGCGATCCATGAGGCGGTGAGGGTCGTGCACGATGACATGGTGTTCCACGAGATCGTAGTAAATCGGGTGCACAAACCGGGCCTCGTCCCGCATGAGGATGTAAGGGGAGGGTTCGCAAAGGATGCCCTCTTGTTCATAGAGTTCTTGGGCCATGGCGTCGTGTTTCATCTCGATGTGTTCCACGAAACGGGCCATGCGCTGCATAAAACCTTCCGTGGCATCCAGAATCAGGAGAAAATCAAAGTCGGAATTGAGCCGGTTTTCCCTGCGGGCATAGGAACCGAAAATGGCGCACACCAGCAGTTGGTCTCCATAGTGGGCCGCAATTTCCTGTAAAAGGGTTTCAATATTGGCCTCGTGGCGCGGAGAAAAAGTCTTGAGTCGACTACTAATGGCTTTCCAGTCCATGGTTTGTGCTTGCTTGAAACCTCAGCCCATCCCGGTCCTCAGGGTGTCTTGGCGGGAAGGCTGCTCAGAATGTCGTCCAGGTCGTCAGCCCGAATGGATGACGCCTTACGGTTTTCCTCCTGGATCTTTCGGTAGAGTTCCTCCCGGAAAACGGGCACATGGCGCGGGCTTCGAATGCCCACCTTGACCTTGTTTTGGTCCACGGCGGTGATGACGACCTCGATGTCATCCCCGATGCGGATGGCTTCGCCCACCTTGCGGGTCAAAATGAGCATGGTGTCCCCCGTTGCGGCGGCCGTGAGTGCCTGTGCGGTAGAGAAACGCACCACAGAGGCGCAGAGATCGCAGAGGCTTTGGGGAGGTTCGGGCCGGGGCGCTGAGACGCCGCCCTGGCCCGAGCGCCCGCCCTTCGGGCACACCATAGCAAAAACAACCGCCGTGAGCCACCGGTTTCGAATCATTCCGAGTTCAAGGCGGTCATGATGAGCTGAGCCACCTCCAGGGAGGAAACACGAGGGGTGAAGCCCCCTCTTGAAAGAACGACTTCAGCCGCGCCCCACGCATCGCGTTTTAGCCTCCTAACCCTGAATTGCGCCCCGAAGGCATTGGGAGACGAGCCCACAAGAGCTCATGCGAGAATGTCCCTTAAGGGCGCAGCTTTGACCGTGACACTTCCGTTTCCCTTTGCCGCTTGGAGTGTGGTTTAGCCGCTCAGGAACTTCTTGGTTTCGTCCAGGGCGGTAAAGACGTCGGCCATGAGTTTTTCAATGGCGCGGCCGTCGAGCCCAAGGGTTTCAAACACATGGTCCTGGTTGGGGTTGAGGAAGCCGTCCACGCCGGCGCCGATGCCCATGGCGGCCACCATGCGGTTGGCGGCGTAGACGACAGCAGCCACCTGCCGGTTTCCGTCCGCTTCCTCGGGGCTGTGGTGATGGGCGATGCCGGAAACCACGCCGGCAGGGAAATTCCATCGTGTGGCGATGAGCCCGCCCAGTTCCTGATGGTCGATGCCCAAAATGTTCCTTTCCGCATCCAGGAAGGAGTGCTTGTGCGTCCGAACGGCCTCGATGATGCGGTCCAGGTAGTGGTCCACGTAGTGATTGAGCACGGTTTTGCCGATATCATGGAGCAACCCCGCCGTGTAGGCTGTCAAGCGGTCGGGGCTTTTGATCCGTTCGGCGATGCGGTCGGCCATGATGGCCGTTCCCACGGCGTGTTCCCACAGTTCGCCTTCCCTGAGGTCGTAGCCTTGGACGGCGTCGTCCTGGAACCGGGCGGAACAGGCCGCCAGAATCACTTCCACCAGGGCCCGTTGGCCCAGAGAAATGATGGCGTCCTTCAAGGACCGGGCGGTTTGACTTCGAGCATAATGGGGCGACCGGGCCAAGGCCAGAACCCTGGCGGCAATGACCTGATCGTAGCGGATGACCGCTTCAATGTCTTCCACGGGGGCCATGCGCTGCAGCAAGGGCATGACCTTTTGCACCACATCGGGAAAGGGCGGCAGTTTTTCCGCCACTCGAAGAATTTCGTCCACCGGTTTAGCCTGCGCCGTCTGTGCATGCTCCATGAATCTTTCTCCTCACCAAAGGCTCCCTAACGCCTCACGACTTTTCTCTTAGGTTATCGGAAACGCCCCGGAAAGTCTTGAAGCAAAAAACCGGAAAAGCTATTCTTTTTCGCGTTGATTTTTTCTATGCCCTCGAAAAACGGACGCATCACCATGACGGGCTCGGATCACGCCACCCCCGACGATTACCGCCTTTTGGGCCTTCAGCCCGGAGCCTCCCTGCACGAGGTGAAACGGGCTTACCGGGAATCGGCCAAGCGGTGGCATCCCGACCGCTACGCGGGCGTTTCGGATTGGGAGCGCACTCGGGCCGAAGAGAAGTTCAAAGACCTTCAGGACGCCTACCGGCGCATTCTGGGAAGCCTCCGTGCGAACGGCTTCTCGGCGACCGAGGCTGCAGCGGGAAAAAAGCCCCCTGGAGAGCCAGCCGCCGACGGGGCGTCAAACGCCTCCCGGGAGACGTTTCGGGAAAAAGCGCCCTTTTCCCAGCGGATGGCCGAGAAATCCCAAAAAGCCGCTTCCCTTTGGGAAAAACTGGGGTTCGGAACGATCGCCCGGGTCGTGCGATGGCTCGGGTCCGGGAAACGAGTTACGGCGGCCGCCGTGCTCATGGTGGTCGCCCTCTGGGGCTATGGGTTCCATGCCCATCGCCCGAAGGAGGTTCCCTTCCGAACGGGTCCGCCGGTCCCGGCGGTTTCGGCTCCCACCGGAAGCCCGGCCTCTTTGGGATCGGATCTTTCCGCCCGGGTGGAAGAAGCCCTGTCTTCATCCAGGGCCCTTCCCGGTCAGGATCGGCGCGGCGCGGAAGGCCCTGTGGGGGCTACCGCCGGTCCTGCCCAAAAGGTCGGGACCTTTACCTTGGGCAGTTCGGAAAAGGACGTCCTTCGGATTCAGGGACCTCCGGATAAGGCCGGGGGCGGCCGATGGACCTATGGCCTTTCCGAAGTGCGTTTCAAGGACGGCCGGGTTTCTGGCTACGACAATTTCGACGGGCGGCTTCGGGTCTCGCTCATGCCATCCCTCGAGGCGGCCCGCTCGGGATCGGCCGCCGATTTTTTCACTCTGGGTTCCACCAAGGACGAGGTCTTGCGCGTCCAGGGAACCCCGACGGGCGTTCGGGGTTCTGTGTGGCACTACGGGTTCAGTTCCGTGCGGTTTTCCGAAGACCGCGTGGCGTCCTTCGACAATTCTTTCGGCAACCTGAAAGTCCGACTTGAGCCGTCCCGAGAGTATCTGGAAAAGGCGGCGGGGAAGGTCCCGTCCTTTTTTACCATCGGCTCTTCGGCCGACGAGGTCCTGGCGGTGCAGGGGACGCCCACCAGTGTTCGCGGCAACATGTGGTTCTACGATTTTTCCGATGTGCTTTTTCGGGAAGGCCGGGTCGGGTGGGTGAACGATCCCGCCGGACGGTTGCGGTTTGTCCCCAAAGAGGCTCTGTCGCAAGAAGTCCCGGCGAACCTCAGATGAGGGAGTGCGATGATGGAACAAGCGGGGTTTTTGGAAACGGCGTACCGAGGCGTCCTGGATTCGTCCATTTTTGAAAAGTTTCCCATCCACGTGGATCGAACCAAGGTGGACGCGTTGGTTTCGGCCTACGAGGCGCTGCTTCGGGATTTTTCACCGCAGGAGATCGAAGCCCAAGGAAAAGTCCCCGACGCCATGCTTCGGCGGATGGGCGAAGCCGGCTTGTTCGGCTTTTCCATCGCCCCGGAATACGGCGGTCTGGGGCTGACCTTGTGGGAATACTTGGAAGTCATTCGGGAAATGGCACGCCGGGATCTTTCCATCGCCTTGGTTTCCATCGCCCATCTTTCCATCGGGGTGAAAGGCATTCAGCTTTTCGGCACGGAAGAGCAGAAGCAAAAGTATCTTCCGCCGGCGGCTTCCGGGGACATGATCTTTTCCTATGCGCTGAGTGAACCCCACATTGGTTCCGACGCCAAGCACATTCAGACCACGGCCGTCTTTTCCGAAGCCGACGGCTGTTACATCTTAAACGGCCATAAGACTTACATCACCAACGCCAACTACGCCGGGGGCCTCACCGTTTTCGCCCAACTGGACCCGGACCGCCCTGGGCACATGGGCGCCTTCATTGTGGAAACTCACTGGGACGGGGTGAAAATTGGCGCGGATATGCCCAAGATGGGACTCAAGGCCAGTTCCACGGCGGCCATTCATTTCAAGGACGTGCGCGTGCCCCGGGAAAACCTGCTGGGAAAGCCCGGCGACGGTTTCAAGATCGCCATGACCATCTTGAACTACGGCCGCCTGGGTCTCGGCGCCGCCGCCACGGGCCTCATGGAACAGTCCGTGGAAGATATGGTCCGCCGGGCGCGCACGCGTGTGCAGTTCGGTGTGCCCATTGAGCAGTTTGAACTCATACAGGAAAAAATCGTCAAAGGGCGTGCCTACGCCTTTGCCTGTGACGCCATGACCACCATGACCGCCTCGTTTTTGGAAGCGGACCCGTACCGAAACACGGCCATGGAAACGAGCCACGTAAAACTCTTCGGCACCACCCGCGCCTGGGACGTGCTCTACGACGCCCTTC
>Ga0209162_1000544_pt1 | contig 40850 bp, 27 predicted proteins | sample YNPNPMetaG_FD_187121 | JGI IMG/M metagenome (GOLD analysis project Ga0209162, IMG submission 187121) | Anoxygenic and chlorotrophic microbial mat microbial communities from Yellowstone National Park, USA - YNP NP MetaG (SPAdes) (version 2) ...
GCATGCTCAAGGAGGAGCGCCCTTACGAGAAGAGGCCTGTGTAGGATCTTCAGCTGCCTTCTGGAAAAAGACATTTGAACCTTGAAAATTTAAACGGGATGATCAGGCACCATAACTTCAATTTCGTTCCGGAAGAGCTATGGCCCCGGTCTAGCCCTTGCTGAAGTGATTTGCGCAAACGCGGAGCGCATTTGGTGCGAAGGCACTTTGGCCTCTCCGCTGAAGAAAAAGCAGGCCAGAGAAAACGGCCTCTGACCTGCTACTTTATCTGGCACGCCCGGGAGGACTCGAACCTCCAACCAACGGATTAGAAGTCCGTTGCTCTATCCATTGAGCTACGGGCGCACTCCTTCATGACCGTCATTATGATAACAACCGCCCCGGAGCCATTTCCACCTCAGGGGAAAGAGCGGGATTCGAGGAAAGAACCACGGCATGCCTTCAGGTCACTTGTTTGAGCGCCACCGCGCTTGGGGACAAATACCCGTGAAATCTACTGACCTCGGGGTCGAGGTAAGGATCCGTTGAAGGAGGGTTTGAGGTGCAAGAAAAGAAGATGCAAGCGGAGATTGTGGTGGTGGGGACCGGGGCGGGCGGAGGCACGGTGGCCAGAGAACTAGCCCTCCGGGGGAAAGACGTGGTGATGCTGGAGAAGGGCTCTTGGAACCGGTGGCTGGGCAACCTACTTTCCATGCTCAGGATCCTGGACAGGATGGCGGTCTTCTCGCGCTCGAGGGAAGGGGTGATCATCGACCGAGCCATCACCGTGGGCGGATCGACGGTGATGTACGCCGGCAACTCCTTCGACCCGCCCGGCTGGCTGAAGGAAGAGTACGGCATCGACATCACGGGGTTGGCCGCGGAAACCAAGTCGGAATTGAAAGTGGCTCCCCTTCCCGAAGACTGGTACGGCCCCGGAACAGTCAGGCTGCGCCAGGTTGCTGCGGAGATGGGCATCAACCTGCTCCCGCAGGAGAAGTTCGTCGACCCGGCCAAATGCGATGCCACCTGCGACCACTGCATGATGGGCTGCGAGAGGGATGCCAAGTGGACCACCCGCAGCTACGTGAACGAGGCCCTGGAGAGGGGAGCGCGGCTGGTCACCCGCGCGGACGTGCGGGAGGTGATCTTCGCGGGGAACCGCCGGGAGGCCGTGGGAGTGAAGGCGGCGACGCCAGAGGGAGAGCTGTTGGTGGAGGCGGGTAAAGTGGTCCTCTCCGCGGGAGGGATGGGCACGCCGGTCATCCTCAACCGCTCGGGTATCTGGGAGGCTGGCGACAACTTTTTCATGGACCCCATGGCGGTGGTGCTGGGCATAGCCCGTAAGGGCGAGGGGACCTGGGGGGAGACGACCTTCACCCATGCCAGCACGGACTTCCTGGAATCGGACGGTTTCATCATCGGCATCACCGGCGGCATGAACGCCCTGCTCTCCATGCTGACCCGGCCCACCACCGCCTGGAACGCTTACAAGTTCCTGCGCTACCCGGGGGCCATGGGGATGTTCGCGAAGATCGCCGACAGCTCCAGCGGCTTCATCAACCTGGACGGCTCCATGTCCAAGCCGATGACCCGGGAGGACCAGTTGATGATGAGCAAGGGAGCAGCCATATGCGAGAAGATAATGATACGAGCCGGCGCTGACCCCCGCTCCATATCCATGGTCAAGGAGCTGGGAGGACACCCCGGGGGAACTGCGGCCATTGGTAAGGTGGTGGACAGCGACCTCCGCACGGAAGTAGAGAACCTCTACGTGTGCGATGGGAGCGTGCTGCCGCGCTCTCCGGGAAGGCCTCCCGTGCTCACCATCCTCTCCTTGGCCAAGCGCCTGGCGGCCTCCCTCTGAAAAAGGAGAGTCGCGCAGGCGGAAAAACGCGATCCGCCACAAGGGGCTTGCTCCACTTTTCCTGGTCCGTAATGGGGAAAAGACCCTGTTGGCCTCGCGGCCGCCGTGCTTGAGCGAGCATCTACAACCCACACAGCGCTATGACTCCACGACCTGTCGTTCAAGCCCCGCCGCGGGACCTCGTCGTATAATATGCTACGATAATCCGAGCAGGCCGGCATAGCTCAGCTGGAAGAGCGGCGCACTCGTAATGCGCAGGTCCGGGGTTCGAATCCCCGTGCCGGCTCCAATATCATCTGGCGGGCAGCAGAATGCCGTGACCCTGGACAAACTGGAGAAAGAGAATATGTCTTGTTACTTCAGGCATATGAAGGCCCTGCTGGATGAGGCGGGCGTGGTGGTGACGGCAGAGAACAAGAGAGAGATCGACCGCATCATCCATGAGTTCGTGGGAGCGACCTACAAAGACTGCCCGACCGCCTGGCGGGGGGTCAAGGAAAAGGTGCTCGGGGACCCCGCGAGGCGCAGTGAGCTGGTGGGGCGCCTGAGGTCGGCATCGGAACCATAAGGCGCCGTAAAAGCCCCGCGGCCGAAGTCCGGCCGGAGCGTGAAGTGGCACTGGCTCTGGCAGCCCCCCTGGACCGCGCGGCGAGCCTGGCGCGAAAGGGAGGGAGAACATGGCGACCCTGGAAAGCGACATCAAGGACTTCATGCGGGCGCGCGGCGTGGGGCTGGTGGGCATAGCGGGTCCGGAGCGTTTCGATGGACCACCCTCTACAGACCTGGAATACAGCATGAAAGGGGCGAAATCTTTCGTTGCCCTCGCGGTACCCTACCATCTAGGCGCCCTCTACGATTTCCTGGCCAAGCGTTCGCCCGCTCCGCACAACCTCGACCAGTTCCTCAAGTACCAGCGCATCCTGCGACTGGAGAAAGAGTTGGCTGATTTCCTGGTCGAGAGAGGGTACCGCGCCCGCCCCCTCCCCATGTCCTGCGATTACCGCCGATCTCCTTACGTGTTCTCCCTCAAGCCCGCCTTCTCCCTGCGCCTGGGGGCCATTGCCGCTGGCATCGCCGCGCCGGGCTGGTCCGGAAATGTCAAGACCGAGGAGTACGGGGCCGCCGTGCACCTGGGAGGGGTGCTCACCGACGCCGTCCTTCAGAGCGACCCCCTCCTGCCCGCCCGCTACTTCATCGACGGCGACTGCGCTAAGTGCAAGCGCTGCGTCAAGGCCTGCCCCTCCCGCATGTTCGAGGCGAACGAGGAGGAATACATATTGCTGGGAGGACGGCTCCTCCCCAGAGCCCGACGCCGCAACATCGACCTGTGCAACATCTCCTGCTTCGGCCTGCACGGACTCAGCAGCGACCGCAAATGGAGCAATTGGGGTTTTCACTGGATAGATGAATGGGTGGAGCGAGAGCCCGATCCCTCCAAGCGCCTCTCTATCCTGGCTCAACTGCTAAAGAGGGGCCTGACCACGGGCGATTCCACCCAGCGCTTCGAGATACTGCGCCGCCTCTGTTACGTCCTCTGGCCGGAGGAGGTCCTGGAGGGGGTGCCCGAGGTGGATGAACTCCCCCAGGACGAGTGGGAACGCTACCGAGTGCTGGCGGAGCTGATGGGGCGCATGGGCATACGCGGGATCGAATCCTACCCCATCCCCTTGGTGTGCGGGCACTGCGCCCTGGTCTGTGGTCCAACCCTGGAGGAAACAGCGGAGCGCTACCGTATCCTGGCCTCCTCCGGAATCGTTATGTCGGGCCCGGACGGGCGCATGGTCAGGGTGGACACCTTCGAGGAGGCGGCAGCCTTACGCAAGAAAAAGGAAAAGGGACCGGGCCGCTTGCGGATGCTGCGGGACATCGCCGCCTCCGCCCTGCTCTGGCACCGCCATTACTTCGGGATAGAGCCCAAGACCGCCTACCACCACTTCCGCTACCGGCGCCGGTTACGCAAGGCGCTTCAGGAGGTGGGCGAAGGCAGGGGAGAGGCAGAAGAAAAGAGTTAGGCCCGCCCGTCCCGGTGCGGCCCGCCAATGATATAATCTTTACCGCCCGGTAAGGGCTTGTAGAGGCGGGGAGAGTCCGTGATCGCTGTAAAAGGAGGAGTGCCATGGCTGCCTACCAGTACGGTACCGAGGAGTGGGTGAAGGCCTACGAGGAATGGGCCCAGGCCAGGCTGGATGCGGCATCCGAGCCCTACATCATGGGAACGCCGGAGTGGGTGCTGACCTACCAGAGGATCATCCAGAACGACGCCGAGTACAAAGAGGCTGCCAAGACCTGGGAGGGCACCGTGGTCATCCACATCCTGCCCGAGCCAACGGCGGGCATGGACGACGACGTCTACCTGTTCATGGACCTCTGGCACGGCGACTGCCGCTTCGTGCGCATCGTGCCCAAGGAGGTGGGGGAGTCCGCCGACTACGTCATCACCGGGGAGTTCAGCCGCTGGAAGTCGGTGATGGCCAAAGAGCTGGACACCATCAAAGGGATGATGCAGGGCAAACTCAAGCTGAAGGGGGACCTCCCCACCATCGTGCGCGCGGTCAAAGCCTCGGCCCGGCTGGTGGACCTCTCCGCCAGCATCCCCTGCATCTTCTCCGACGAGTCGCCGGAAGCGGCCGAGGAGGTCCGCAAGGTACTGGCCGAGTTCCACGAGAAGTTCGGCTAAGGAAAGAACGCCTAAGAGGCGACCACTCTGGTAAGATCCGCGGAGCCGTTGACCCAGGAGGATGGAGATGGCCTACGACAAGGATCTCTCGTTTATCTACAAGAACTATACCCGGCTGGTCTTCGGGGCGAACTCGGTCAAGGACGTGGGGGCGGAGGTGGACGAACTCAAGTGCTCCCGCGCCTTCATCGTCACCGACCAGGGAGTGTCCGAGGCCGGGCTGGTGGAGAAGGTGGAGAAGGCCCTGGGGAACAGGTACGTCGGCAAGTTCGACCAGTGCCCCCAGGACTCCGGTTACCATATCGTCAACCAGGCGGCGGAGCTGGCCGTGCAGGCGGGAGCGGACTGCCTGGTCAGCGTGGGGGGCGGCAGCGTCATCGACACCGCCAAGGGCATGGCCATCCTGATCAAGAACGGGGGCAAACTGGAGGATTATTCCGGCTTCCAGATGCTCACCGAGCCCATCACCCCTCACATCGTCATCCCCACCACGGCGGGGACCGGTTCCGAGGTGACCTACGCCTTCGTCATCAAGGACTGGGAGAAGAACCAGAAACTGCTGTATGCCGACGATTACCTCATCCCCAACACCGCCATACTCGACCCGGTGATGACCGCGGGGCTACCCCCGATGCTCACCGCCACCACCGGCATGGACGCGCTCACCCATGCGGTGGAGGCCATCCACGCCCTGCAGGCCGAGCCCATCTCCGACTACATGGCCTTCGGGGCCATCCAGCTGATCATGCAGAACCTCCCCCGCTGCGTGGAGCAGGGGGACGACCTGGTGGCCCGAGGCCAGCAGCAGATCGCCGCCACCATGGCCGGAATCGCCTTCTCCAACGCTCAGGTGGGGCTGGTGCACGCCATGGCCCACTGCGTGGGAGCGCTGTACAAGGTGCCCCACGGCATGGCCAACAGCATCCTGCTCCCCCACGTGATGGTCTATAACATGGATGAGTGCGCCGACCGCTACGCCTTGGTGGCCCGGGCCATGGGGGTCTGGGAGAAGGGCATGAGCGACCTGGAGGCGGCCGAGGCCGCCGCCAACTCGGTCTGGGAACTCACCAGGCGCATGGGGGTCCCGCAGCGCCTGCGGGACGTGGGTGTGCCCGAGGAGGGGCTGGCCGAGGCGGCGGAGATGGCCCTCTACGACGGGTCCATCGTTTACAACCCCAAGATGATCATGGACGCGGAGCAGGTCCTGGAGGTCTACCGCAAGGCTTGGTGAGGGACCGGCTTCGAGAGAGGAGCCGCGGGGAGGCGTCCGGGAGGCCGGAACGCCTCCCCGATCGTTCCGGGTCTGGAAGGAAGACATCGGCTTTTGATGGGACACAATCCCCGTGAGGGCCGCTCGAGGAAAGGGGGTAGGTCATGCCGTTCGGGAACATGGGCAAGGTTCTGGAGATCGACCTCACCACTGGCGAGGTCGGTGAGTTCCAGCCACCAGAAGCGTTGTACCGTGATTACATCGGGGGAGCGGGGCTGGCGGCGAAGCTGCTTTTCGATCGGGGGGACCTGGAGGCGGAACCGCTGGAGCCCGGGAACCTGCTCATCTTCGCTGCCGGGCCTCTCACCGGCATCGGCTTCTCCGGGTCCAGCCGCCTTTCCGTGGGGGCACGGTCGCCGCTCACCGGCATATGGGGCCAGGCGTCCTGCGGGGGCAGCTTTGGGCCGGAGCTGAAGCGCTGCGGGTATGATGCGGTCATCTTCCGGGGCCGGGCGGAGAGCCCCGTTTATGTGATGCTTACGGAAGGCGGAGCGGAGATACTACCCGCCTCCGACCTGTGGGGCCGCGACTCCTACGAGACCACCGACATCCTCAAAGAGAAGCATGGCAAGCAATGCAAGGTCTTGGCGGTTGGTCCCGCCTCCGAGAACGGTGTGCTCTATGGCAGCATCATCAACGACAAGGCCCACATCTTCGGACGCACGGGCATGGGGACGGTGATGGCCTCCAAGAACCTCAAGGCCTTCGTGGCTAAAGGAGAGGCGAAGATGGAGTTCGCCGACCCGGACAAGGTAAAGGAGATGGGGGAGTGGTTCCGCGAGGAGGTCAAGGGCAACATCTTCTGCGGCGCTCTCTCCGCCTTCGGAACCGGCGCCAACCTGGAGGCCAAGATGTACGAGGGAGACGTGCCCACCCGCAACTGGGGGCAAGGGCTCTGGGAGGAGGGAGCGGAGAAGCTCTCCGGCATCGCGCTGGCTGACAATTTCGTCGTGGACCACGGCTCCTGCCGGGGTTGCGCGGTGCGCTGCAAGCCGGTGGTGGAGGTGAAGGAGGGGCCTTACGCCATGGCGCCGGGCGCCGGGCCCGAGTACGAGACCCAGGCCGCCTTCGGCACCATGCTGCTCAACCCGGAGCTGGCGGCGGTATGCAGGGCCAACGATATCTGCAATCGGCTGGGCATGGACACCATCACCTGCGGGGCCACCATCGCCTGGGCCATGGATTGTTTCGAGCACGGGATCATGCGGCCGGATGACTATGAGGGAGTGGAGCTCAGGTGGGGCGACATCGACACCGTGCTGGAGCTGTTGCCTCGCATCGCCAGGAAGGAAGGGAAGCTGGGGGGTTTGCTGGCGCTGGGTTCCCGGCGCGCCTCTCGGGAGGTGGGGGGCGGGAGCGAGGCCTACCTCACCGATTCCAAGGGGCTGGAGGCGCCAATGCACGACCCCCGCTGCAACTGGGGAGACGGTGCTGCCTACGCCATATCGGTGCGCGGCGCATGCCACGTCTCCAACACCACCTTCCTCCTGGAATGGGGGGCGGTGGAGTACCCGGAGATAGGCCTGGACAAGAACTACCAGCCGCAGTCGGCGCAGTGGAAAGGGGAGGCGGCGGCGCTGACCGCCGATATCGGCTGCATCTTCAATTCCGCCTGCTGGTGTGAGTTCCCCGGGACCATCTTCACCCTCACCCGGCTGGCCGAGCTGTTCAACGCGGTGGCCGGGTACGGTTGGGACGTGGAGAAGATGATGGAGGCAGGCGCCCGGGTATGGTACCTGCAGAGGTGCCTCTCCCACATCTGGGGAGCCACTGCTGAGGACGACCGCATCGGCCAGAGGATAATGACTTCGGTGGATGACGGCGGCATCGCCGGGTCGGTGCCGGACATGGAGACCATGCTGGCCGAGTTGTACGAGCTGCGGGGACTGGCTGAGAACGGTTGGCCCCGCCGCGAGGTCCTGGAGAGGTACGGCCTTTCCGACGTAGCCGGCCGCCTGTACGGCTGAACCGGGCTGGCTGGACCTGCCGTCAGCCAACGGGCCATAGCGCCCCCCTCTCCAGCTGCCGGCGGAAGATAGCTCCCGCGTTCCCCAGGATGGGCTCGCCGTGGCCGGGCAGCAGCATCTCGAAGTCGAGGGAGGCCAGCCGCAGCAGGGAATCGGCGGCCCGGCGGGGGTCGGGGGTGAAACGCGGCGGCGGCCCTTCCAGCACCCCCCGCTCGTTGCGCACCAGGTCGCCGGTGAAGAGGATGCCCTCGCTTTCTGCGAAGAGGCAGACGCTGCCCCGGGAATGCCCCGGGGTGTGCAGTACCCTGATTCCTCCCAGCAGGGGTAGCACCGCGCCCTCCTCCAGGAGCAGGTCGGGGCGGAAGCAGCGGTAACGGAAAAGCGGGTAGAGGGAATAGTAGAAGAGGAGGCGCGAGGGCCGGTAACGGAACCTCTCGTAGGGCACCTCCCCGCAGGCGAAAGGGGCGTCGTCCGCGTGGATGGCGGCCTTTAGCCCGCTCTCCCGCTGCAGTCGAGCCACCGTGCCCACGTGGTCACCGTGGTAGTGGGTGGCCACCACCCACTCCAGGTCGGTGATATCCGCCCCGAGCCGCCGCAGCGCCCCGCGGATGGGGGGCAAGTCTATGGGGAATCCCGCGTCCACCAGGGACAACCGGGGCTCGGTGATTATATATATGTTGGAGCCCCTGGCCTTCACGGCCTGGTGGATGCCGCCCGTCAGCCGCCTGACCGGTCCTTTTCCCGCTGGCTTCAGGGGCAGGTCAATACCTCCTATCTCGAGCAACGCCCTTACGCGGAACCAAGCTTCTTCTGCTCAGGGACCACCGCCCTATCGTAGGGCGTTTTCGCCGTCAACGCCATCTCTATGTTACTGCAAGGTATTATAGGAAAAAATAGTGACATGAAGTCTGTTTTGTGATAGATTACCTCTCTTGGAAGCAGGGAGGACCACCCTCGTGCGTCAGAAGAAGCGCCGACTGGAAACCCTGAGCGAAAGGAGATGAGCCATGGCGCAGGAAGGAGCTGGCTCGGAGAGCCGCGAGATCATCTATCCTCCGGAGGAGCTCAGCCGCAACGCTTACATCAGCAGCATGGACCAATACCGGGAGATGCACCGGCGCTCCCTGGAGGAACCGGAGTCCTTCTGGGGCGAGCAGGCGGAGAGCCTCGACTGGTTTAAAAAGTGGGACACCGTCCACACCTGGGATCCCGAGAACTGCCGGTGCACCTGGTTCGCCGGCGGCAAGCTCAACGTTTCCTACAACTGCCTGGACCGCCACGTCAAGGCGGGCAGGGGCGAGAGGACGGCCATCCTCTGGGAGCCGGACGAACCGGGCGAGGGGCGCAAGCTCACCTACGGGGAGATGCTCGAGGCGGTATGCCGCTTAGCCAACGTGCTCAAGAAGCACGGGGTGAAGAAGGGCGACCGGGTGTGCATCTATCTCCCCATGATCCCGGAGCTGCCCATCGCCATGCTGGCCTGCGCCCGCATCGGGGCCATCCACAGCGTGGTCTTCGGCGGCTTCTCCTCCGAGGCCCTGCGCGACCGCATCCTGGACGCGGACGCAACGCTGGCCATCACCTCCGACATCGGTTTCCGCAGCGGTAAGCAGGTGCCCCTGAAGAAGAACATGGACGCCGCCCTGGCCGAATGCCCCAACGTCAGCACCTGCATAGTGGTGAAGCACGGCGGTGCCGAGGTGGAGATGAAGGAAGGGCGCGATGTCTGGTGGCACGAGGAGGTGGCCTCACCGGACATCTCCGCCGAGTGCCCGCCCGAGGAGATGGACGCCGAGGATCCCCTGTTCATCCTGTACACCAGCGGATCCACCGGCAAGCCCAAGGGGGTCCTGCACACCACCGCCGGCTATCTTCTGCACGTCACCCTCTCGCACAAGTGGATATTCGACATCCACGACGACGACATCTGGTGGTGCACCGCGGACATCGGCTGGGTCACCGGCCACAGCTACATCGTCTATGGCCCCCTGGCCAACTGCGCCACCGAGGTCATGTTCGAGGGGGTTCCCACCTATCCCAAGCCCGACCGCTTCTGGGAGATAGTGGAGAAATACAAGGTGACGGTGTTCTATACCGCCCCCACGGTGATCCGCTCCCTGATGCGCGAGGGAGAGGAGTGGACGAAGACCCGCGACCTCTCCAGCCTGCGCATCCTGGGGACGGTGGGCGAGCCCATCAACCCCGAGGTGTGGCTGTGGTACTACGATAACATCGGCGCAGGCCGCTGTCCCATCATGGACACCTGGTGGCAGACGGAGACCGGCGGCATCCTCATCACCCCCCTGGCCGGCGCCACCCCGATGAAACCGGGCTCGGCCAGCTTCCCCTTCTTCGGGGTGGACCCGATCATCCTCAACCAGGAGGGCAAGGAGGTGGAGACGGACGAGAGCGGTTTCCTCTGCATCAAGAGACCCTGGCCGGGGATGATGCGGACCGTCTACGGGAACCACGAGCTCTTCATCAACACCTACTGGACCATGTTCCCTGGGTATTACGTCACCGGCGACGGCTGCCGCAAGGACGCCGACGGCTTCTACTGGCTGCAGGGACGCATCGACGACGTCATCAACGTCTCCGGTCACCGCATCGGCACCGCCGAGGTGGAGAGCGCCCTGGTCAGCCACGAGTACGTGTCTGAGGCGGCGGTGGTGGGCTATCCCCACGACATCAAGGGCCAGGGCATCTATGCCTATGTGACCCTGAAGGCGGAGTATGAGGGCATCGACCAGGAAGAGGCGCGCAAGGCGCTGGTGGCCCATACCCGTAAGGAGATCGGCCCCATCGCCACCCCCGATATCATCCACTTCACCCCGGCCCTTCCCAAGACCCGCTCCGGCAAGATCATGCGGCGCATCCTGCGCAAGATCGCCGAGGGCACCGCGGACTCCCTGGGGGACACCAGCACCTTGGCCGACCCCTCGGTGGTGGACTCCCTCATCGAGGGCAACAAGAAACTCATGGGGAAGTAGCAGAGGAAGCAAAGGTAGGAGCAAGATACGAGGAAAGGAGAGGGAGGTATGGCAGACGACGTCAAGTTGGCAAACCCGGCGGTGTTGGGCCTGACCTGTTTCGGGCTCACCACGATGCTGCTCAACCTGCACAACGTGGGGATCATCGGCAAGTTCGACACCGCCATCATGGGGTTGGGCTTATTCGTGGGAGGCCTGGCCCAGGTCATCGCGGGCATCATGGAGTACCGCAAAGGCAACACCTTCGGGACCTGCGCCTTCATCGCTTACGGGACCTTCTGGATCAGCCTGGTCTTCGCGGTGATTGCCAAGGATAAGTGGGGTCTGGAACTCATCGGCAAGGAGGGCCTGGCCTGGTATCTGCTGCTCTGGGGGATTTTCACCGCCTTCATGACCATCGGCACCTTCAGGATCAACCGGGTGCTGCAGTTCGTCTTCGTCACCTTGACGGTGCTTTTCATCCTGCTGGCCGTCTGCAACTGGATGGAGGTCAAGTCGGGAGAGGGCCTGATGATAGTCTCCGGCATCATCGGCCTTTGCACCGGATTCGCCGCTCTCTATCTGGCCATGGCCGAGAATATCAATGAGATTTACAACCGCACCATCCTGCCCATCTGGCCCATGGGGGAGAAGGAGGCCTACAAGCATCCGGAAGACCTCTGAGGCGCACAACGCCGAGCAAGGGCCCCGGTGAGCCGGGGCCCTTTTTCATTGACAGGGAAAGCGGACGGCCGGTTCAGCTGCATGGGTCGCACAGGGTAAAATATCACCGTCGGAGAAGGCTCGGGAGTGAGGCATGGACCGCGGGAAGCGCATACCGGATTCATTCATGGAGCGGTACGGCGAGAGATTCGCCGAGCCGGAGGAGGTCTTCAGGCACATCAGGCGGGGAGACCACATCTTCATCGGGACGGGTTGCGGGGAGCCCCAGTTCCTGGTGAACCGGCTGGCCGCCTACGTGGAATCCAATCCCAAGGCCCTTTTCGACGCGGAGGTCTTCCACGTCTGGACGCTGGGGGTTGCTCCCTATGCCGACGAGAAGTTCTCCCGCAACTTCCGCCACAACTCCTTCTTCATCGGGAACAACACCCGCCGGGCGGTCAACGAGGGACTGGCCGATTACACCCCCATCTTCCTCTCCCAAGTGCCCGCCCTGCTCAGGCGCCGCCATATCCCCATCGACGTGGCCCTGGTGCAGGTGTCTCCGCCCGACCGCAACGGCTACATGAGCCTGGGGGTGAGCGTGGACATCACCAAGCAGGCGGTGGAATCGGCCAAGCTGGTCATCTGTCAGGTCAACTCGTACATGCCGAGGGTGCACGGGGATACCTTCATCCACGTCGACCAGGTGAATTTTCTCATCCCCCACGACGAACCGCTGCTGGAGTACCGGCAGGACGTCTCCGACGAGCTGGTGGACCGCATCGGGAAATACGTCGCCCGGCTCATCGAGGACGGCGACACCATCCAGGTGGGCTACGGGAGCATCCCCAACGCCATCCTGGCCAATCTCCGGGACAAGAAAGATTTGGGCGTGCATACCGAGCTGGTGGGAGACGGCATCGTCGAGCTGATGCGCAGCGGCGTCATCAACAACAGCCGCAAGAGCATCCACCGGGGCAAGACGGTGGCCACCTTCTGCATGGGGACGATGGACACCTACGATTACTTGGACGACAACCCCAGCTTCGAGTTCAAGACCATCGACTACACCAACAACCCCCTGGTCATCGCGCAGAACCGCAACATGGTGGCCATCAACAGCGCCCTGGAGATAGACCTGACCGGCCAGGCCTCGGCGGAATCCCTGGGAAGGGTGTTCTACAGCGGCATCGGCGGCCAGGCCGACTTCATGCGCGGCGCCGTGCTGGCGCCGGGAGGACGCACCATCCTGGCCCTCCCCTCCACCGCCGGGAACGGCGAGTATTCGCGCATACAGCCGCTCATCAGGGAGGGAGCGGGTGTGACCCTCAACCGGGGGGACGTGCACTACGTGGTGACGGAATACGGCATCGCCTACCTGCACGGCAAGAACGTGCGGGAGAGGGCCATGGAGCTCATCGCCATCGCCCATCCCAAGTTCCGGCCCTGGCTCATCGAGGAGGCCAAGAAGACCAACCTCATCTACCAAGACCAGGCCTTCATCCCCGGGAAAGCGGGAGAATACCCTGCGGAGCTGGAACAGTACAGGAGGACCAAGACGGGCCTGGAGGTCCTGCTGCGCCCGGTGAAGATCTCCGACGAACCCCTCCTCAAGGACTTCTTCTACTCTCTTTCCGACAAGAGCCTCTACCGTCGCTTCGTGTCCGCCCGCCAGGATATGCCCCATGAGCGCCTGCAGGAATTCGTGGTGATCGATTACACCAAGGAGATGGTCATCCTGGCGGTGATCCCGGGGGACGGCAAGGAGGAGTTGGTGGGGGTAGGTCAGTACAGCATCAACGAGGGCACCCACACCGCCGAGGTCGCCTTCGTGGTCCGGGACGACCAGCAGAACAAGGGCATAGGCACCGTCCTGCTCGATTACCTGACCCAGCTGGCCAAGCGGCAGGGCCTCCGCGGCTTCACCGCCGAGGTCCTTGCGGAGAACAAGGCCATGCTGCACGTCTTCGAGAAGGCGGGTTTCGACATGAGGCGCTCGCTCTCCTCCGGGCTCTACGAGCTGGACATGTCCTTCCGCGAATGAGGCCCGGCCGTCCGACGCTTTCGATCGAGGCCCGCCAACGAACCGCGGTTTCCACCGACCTTCGTCAGGGAACGTCCGCTGCGCCACGTTTTCGGGGGGATGGAGCGCGGCGCCTGCGAAGGCGGCCCTTCGGTCCCGGCGGGATCCAAGGCCGCGCGGCACCGTCTGCTTAACAGAAATTTAACTTGACTGCCCTGGAAGACCCATCTAACATGAAAACTGGATAAACTAATTTAGTATACATAAGAGAGGTGGAAAGATGCCTGGTAAGCCTGGGGTCAAAGAGAAGATACTCCGTTCCGCCCGGGAACTCTTCTTTCAATACGGTTTCAACAAGGTCACCGCGGATGAGATAGCCGCCGCCGCGGGGATCAGCAAACGCACCCTCTACCAGCATTTCGAGAGCAAGGAGAAGATCCTGGTCGAGGTGACCGAGGAAACGGCGCGGGAGATGGCCGAAAGGGCGGAGTCGGTTATGCGCGATGAAAACCGCGATTTCCTGGGCAAGATGGTGGGGCTCATGGAACTGCGTTCGGAATCGCTTTCGCAGATCGACAAAGCGTTGGTGGTGGACGTGCAGCGCCACTTCCCGGGCTTGTGGAAGATGGTGGAGGGGATGCGCAGCGCCTTTCTCAACTTCTACCTGGAAGAGATCGTGAAGGAAGGGATGCAGGAGGGTTTCTTCCGACCCGACCTGGACCCGAGGATGCTTGCTCTGGTATACACCGCGGCGATAGGCGATATCGTCAACCCAGAGAGCCTCTCCGCCTTGCCCTACTCCGCCCGGGAGGCCACCGAGGCGGTCACCCGGCTTATCTTCTTCGGGGCCCTGAGCGAACGGGGTCGGGAGCTGCTATCCAGAGAAAGGGAGAAGAGCGACCGCAAAACCCGGACCCCCGGGAAGCGGGGCGGAAGGGGGAAGGAGGGAGAAAGGCGATGAGGCCGAAAGCATGGATGCCCCTGCTCGTCGCAGCGCTGGCGACGGCCTTGGCTCTCACCCCGGGGTGCGGGGGACAACAGGGCGGGGAGCCGGTCCCGCTGGGCCCCCAAGGCATGAAGCTCCCGCCGGGAGTGATGGAGCAGGGGGGGCTTCCTTCCGAGGTCCCGCAGCGAGGGCAGGCCGCACCGGCAAGCGGTGAGACCGCCCCGGCGCGGGCGTTGCTGGAGGTCGGAGGGGGGCGGTTCACCGTTGTAGGTATAGTAAGGCACCAGGACAATTCCGCCGTGGCCTCCGCGGCCCTGCGGCAGACGGACGGCGATTACCTGGAGGTCCAGCTGGCGGTGGAGAACATCTCCGATGACCTGCTGGACCTCTCCCAGTTCGAGTTCCGCCTGTGGAGCACCGGCATCAACACCGATGATTATCCGCCGAGATACCCGTTGGGGCGCCCGTCGGGAGACAACCTTATTACTGCCAGCCTCCTCCAGCAGGAAGACCTTTCTCCGGTGGGCTTCAGCATCAAGATAGGCGAGGTCCTCGAGGACTGCTTCGTCTACTTCGACCTCAACCCCAAGAGCGTGCACCGCAATGCCGGCTTCGATCCGGCGGGCGCCACTTTCGGCGTATATAAGGCCAGGGGCGAGGGGGCGGGGGAGAAGGCGGAGACCTCCCTGGACGGCCTGGTGACGGAAGGATGATCTTCCATGGGCATCTTGCAGCGCGGCCTCAAGAGCGTTTACCGCAACCCCGCACGCAGCACGATCATCGTGGTCCTGCTGGGGGTGTGCCTGACTTTCTGCATGGCCATGCTGGCGGTGCGTATGGCCGCCCGTTCCCAGGTGGAGAAGGTCAAGGGCCGGGTGGGGAATTATGCGGAGGTGAGGTTGGCCTCCCAGGCCTTCTTCGACCGTTACCTGAGGGAGAGCGAGAAGTCCGAGGCGCAGCGGGAGAAAGAGGCCCGCTCCATGAGCGCCGAGGAAGCCAGCAGGCAGAGGTCTGAACTGCTGGTGCCGGAGGCGATGACCGACGAGCTTTCCATGCTCGAGTGCATACGCACCTATGACAAGTTCCTCACCGCCAGCCTGGAGGTCCCGGAGATGGAGAACACCGCCATCGCCCCAGTGTTCGAGAAAGGGCTGGCCGAGCAGGCCGCCCGCCTCGGCATCGAGCTCACCGAGAGCACCTTCGCTTTCTCCGGGAACACCGATGCCGCTTCCCTGGCCGATTTCCGGGAAGGAGACAAAGCCCTGCTGGAAGGGCGGCTCTACGATTACTTCGATTACCTGCAGGGATCGCCGGTGGTCCTGGTGGAGAAAAACCTGGCCGAGAAGAACCAGCTGTCCCTGGGGGACCGCGTGAAAGTGCGCGCCAAGGACCGCTCGGGGAGGCAGGGCGAGAGGGAGCTGGTGGTTATCGGCATCTATGAGACGCGGCAGGCGGAGAAGAACGACAATCCCCTGGGCTTCAACCCCTTCGGCAACACCTTCTACGCGCCGCTCTCGGTGGTGCAGGAGTTGAACAACACCCCCGATTACATAGACTCGGCCTCCTATTATTTCGACAACGTGGATTCCACCTCAACCGTGCTGGACCGTTTCGCTGCGCTGCCGGGCTCCGAACGCTGCGAGATAACCACGGATTTCGCAGATTACCAGGCGCTGGCGGACCCGCTGACCAAGGCGGGGAACGCCTCCACCATCGGCCTGTGGGGGTCGCTGGGAGCCTGCGTGCTCATCCTCCTCCTCTCCATGCTGCTGGTGGTTCGGGGGCGCATGAAGGAACTGGGAGTGCTCAAGGCGCTGGGAACCGCTGACCGCCAGGTCCTTTCGCAGTTCGCGGTGGAGGTCACCGCGCTCTGCCTCGCGGCCATGCTCATCGCCTCCGGCGCCACCGCCCTCATCGGGCAGAGGCTGGGCGACTGGCTGCTGCGGGAGAGCAACGCCACGGTGGCGGCTCCAGCGGAGGAGGCGGAAGGGCAAGCGCAGGGCGGAAGGGCGGCCTTGCAGGCGCTGCGGGGCTCTTCCCAGGGGAGGTTCTTCCCGCCTGATGAGGTGGAAAGCGGCATCGAGGTGCTTTTCAGCGGGCGCACTTTCCTCTACGCCTGCCTGCTGCTCCTGCTGATATGCCTTCTGGGCATGGTCATCCCGGTGGTGGGAGTGGCGCGCCTGCGGCCGGCGCAGGTCCTGAGGATGGAATAGGGGGATGAGGGCGTTGAGCACAGTTATGGTGGAAGAGGTACGCAAGAGTTACCGCACCCGGGGCGGAGAGGTATTGGCCCTGGACGGAGTCTGCCTGAAGGCAGAAGCGGGGAAGATGACTGCGGTGGTGGGGGCCTCGGGAAGCGGAAAGACCACGCTCCTTTACGTCATAGGGGCCCTGGAGACGCCCGACTCCGGACGGGTCAGGGCGGGAGAAAAGGAAGTCTTCCCTTCCGGATCATCCTTGGATGACTTCCGGCGGAGGGAGGTGGGGTTCGTCTTCCAGTTCTTCAACCTGGTGGGGCATTACAACGCGCTGGAGAACGTGATGCTGCCCATGGCCGTTTCCGGCACGAGGAGCCGGGAAGCCCGGCGGCGGGCCGGCGAGCTGCTGTTGCGAGCGGGGATAAGTGAGGAACGTTGGGATCACCGTCCCACCCGTCTCTCCGGGGGGGAACAGCAGCGGGTGGCCATCGCCCGCGCCCTGGCCAATGACCCCTGGCTCATCTTGGCGGACGAACCCACCGGTAACCTGGACTCGCAGACCGGCGATGTCGTCGTATCCCTGTTGCGCGAGCTGGCCGAGGAAGGCCGCTGCGTCATCCTGGTCACCCATGACGAGAGCGTGGCCGCGCGCTGCGACGAGGTTGCCCGGCTGAAGGACGGCCGCCGTCTCTGACCGCGGAGAACAGGGAAAAAGGCGCGGAGGGCTTTTGGCAAACCCCAGGCCCTGTGTTAAAATCTGCACCATACGTTCAGGGACAGCCGCCCGAACGATAGCCGTTCAACGTCTGGACCGTGGATGCACGCGGGTGAGGAATACAACCGTTGAGAGCGAAGTTGAGGTCGCCGGGTTGGGATAACGCGGGTTGCCTTTTTCGCAGGTTCCTCTCCACCGAGTATTCGGTAATCCTCTTCTACCTGGCCGTGGCGGCGCTTCTCTTCTATCCCATGCTGCAGGGGCAGATAGTGGCTCCGGGGGATGCGCGAGTCTATTACTATCCCTGGAAGATGTATTACGGATCCATGCTCTCCCGCGGTTTCCCGCTATGGACCGCGCATGAGTTCACCGGCATCAGCTACATCGGCAACTCGGAGTCAGGGGTGTTCTACCCCCCCAACTTCTTTTTCTTCCTCTGGAGGAGCGCCTATTCGTACAACTTGATGCTCCTGCTCCATTACGTGGCAGCGGCCACTTTCACCTACCTTTATCTCAAGCTCCTCTGCGGTAGGCGGCTGCCCGCCCTGTGCGGGGGCTTGGCCTTCGGGATGGCTGGCTTCATGGCCGCGCACAAGGGCCATCCCAACATGATCAACGGGGCCGCCTGGCTCCCCCTGCTCATGTACCTCTACGAGAGGATGCGCCGCGAGCCAAGGGCCTCCCTGGCCATCTCCGCCTCCCTGGTGATAGCGGCCCAGCTTTTCACCGGGCACTACCAGGTCCCCCTTTACACCTACATCGTCCTGCTCATATTCACCGGCTATAACCTGGTTGACCGGGAGCGAGGGGGTCGCCTGCGGTTCGCCCTCCTCTGCCTGGCTCCCTTGGCCGCCGGCATCGTCCTGGCCCTGCCCCAGCTGTTGGCCACCCGGGAGCTCTCCGCCCTGTGCCTGCGTCCCAAGAACGGCTATACCTTCTTCACCGGGAGCTCCATGAACCCCTGGCTCTTCGTGCAGTTCGTCTTCCCCTTCATCTACACCAGCAGTTACGGCAAGGGGTTATACGGGCCCGGCAACTTCACCGAGTCCTCCGGCTTCGTGGGGGTCCTCATGCTGGTGATGGCGGCGGTGGCTGTGATCCGGTGCTTCCGCAAGGACCGCCAGGTGAGGATGTGGACGCTGGTGGGGCTGGTTTCGCTCTTCCTCATGCTGGGAAGCCATAACCCCCTCTACCGGATCATGTGGTATGTCCCCTTCTACCGGCTCTTCCGCGTGCCCACCCGCAACGTGCTCGAGTTCGATTTGGCCCTGGTCTGCCTGGGGTCGCTGGGCATGACCCACGTCCTCGGGGAGAAGGACCGGAGCCGCCGGCTGGTCCTCTGGGGCCTGCTGGTCCCCCTTGCCGCCGGCGCTTTTTTGGCCTTGCTGGGGCGGCGGGTCTTCGACCTGCTGGTCGATACCAAAGCGACGTCTTTCCGCCGTGGGTTGGAACAGGCCATGCGCTGGAACAACAAGGCGCTGCTCCTCCCCATGGCCTGCATCCTCGGCTACCTCCTGGTCTGGTACATTTGGCAAAGCCGACGGCAGATCGCTGGGCTGGCGGCCCCGCTGCTCATCCTGGTCCTGGTCCTGGAGGTATTCACCTTCACCCCCTTCATCGACCATTGGTATTACGACATCAGGACGGTACAGAAAGAGGAGAGCTCCTCCTGGATTGGATTCCTCCACGGTTCGGCCGCAGAGGCGAGAACCCTCTTCACCGGCAGCTTCGCCTACAACATGGACGCGGTCAACCGCGACATCTGCATGCTCAACGGCTACGAGTCCCTAATAATCGAGGGATTCATCAACCTCACCGGCCTCGATCTGCCGCAGGATTCGGTCACCTGGAGGAATCTGGTCACCGACAACCTCACCCTCTCCATGCTCAACTGCGGGTACGTGGTGGTGGAGAAAGGGAGGCCCCCTCTGGGCCTGGAGAGCATCGAGGTGCAAGCGGAAGGACAGCCTGAGCCGGCTCGCAATGAGATCTTCCTGGGGCGGGGCTGGACGGGGGTGGGCTTCTATGAGGAGGAGGGAGAGGTGGCCCTGGCGGCCGAAGGGGGGCTGGAGGAGGCCTATTTCGAACAGGATTTCCCCCTGGGATATGGAAGGCGCTACCTGGTTTCCTTCGACGCCTGGGCGGACGAGGACTTCAGGGGTGGGCTGAAGGTGGGCATCGCCCTGGGACGGGTGTGCAGCGCGGAGCGCGAGATATACATGAAGCCCGATAACTTCTCCCCCGACCGGAGGAGGTATCTGGAGGTCATCCTGGGACCGGAGCGCGCGGACGGCCTCCTGGAGGAAGGCACCCTCTATTTCCTGACCAATTCGGATAAGCCCATCCACATCAGCGACGTGGGGATAGTGGCCCTGGACGAGATACCTTTGCCCGAGGTCAACCAGAGGCTGTTCAAGGAGGGTAGCTGGAGCGAAGATGATTTCCAACCCGCCTACCGCCTGGTCTATGAGGACCGCAAGGTCCGGGTGTTCCGCAACATGAACTGCCTTCCCCGGGCCTACACGGTGCGGGAGCTGGTGATGGCGGAGGATGAGTTCGACATGAGGCAGCGCCTTTTCCTCAGGGAGGCGGACCCCTCGGTGACCGGGATGATGCTGCCCGACGATTACGACGACCTGGACCGGACCGAGTTCTCCGGAGGCGTGGTGAAGGTGATCGAGGCGGAGGGGGACCGGGTAGTCCTGGAGGCCGAGATGGAGGGGGAGGGGTTCGTGGTGCTCACCGACCAGTACTACCCGGGGTGGGAGGCGCGCGTTGACGGCGCGAGGACGACGATCCACCGGGTCAACGGGATAATGCGCGGAGTCCGAGTGCCTCCCGGTAAGCACCGCATCGAGTTCTTCTATGCCACCCCCGGGATACGCCTCTCCCTCTGGCTCTGCCTGGCGCTCTGGACTTTGTCCCTGCTCGCGCTGGCCGGGCTACTCTTCACCGCGAAAGGGAGATGCCTTGACCAAAAGTCGATAAAAATGCTGGGTGGCGGGAAGGGCGAGCCCCGAAAAGGCGGGGGATCGACGGGATGCGGAGCGGGGATATCCTGCAGCCCGGAAGCCGATGCTCAAGCCGAACGGGAGGCGGCGACCGCCGGCCGGGACGGTACGGGGGCCATGGCCGCCCGGCATGGGGACCCACGGGAGGACCGGTCTTGAAGCCGGAGGAATACCGCATCATGGGAGAGGTGGAGGACCGCCACTGGTGGTACGTGGGCCACCACCACCTCTTCCTCTCCATCCTGGAGGAGCATTGCCCGGGGGCGGCGCGGGGACGGGTCCTGGACGCCGGATGCGGAACGGGGGGGTTCATGGGGCGCATGCGCGAGAGGTTCCAACCCGAGTTGCTGGTGGGCCTGGATGTGTCCGAGGAGGCGCTGCGCTTCTGCCGGGAGCGGGGCCTGCCGGATACCCGGTGCTGTTCCATCGAGGAGATACCCTTCTCGGATGGTTCCTTCGACCTGGTGTTGTCCTTCAACGTCATCTGCCACGAGGCGGTGAGCGACGACCGCGGGGCGGTCCGGGAGATGGCCAGGGTGCTCGGTCCGGGAGGATGGCTACTGCTCAACCTCCCCGCCTTCGACATCCTCAGGGGGAGCCACGACGCCGCCGTGGGAGGAGCGCGCCGCTACCGAGCTCCCGGAGTGCGCCGCCTGCTCGAGGACGCCGGACTGCAGCCGGTGCTGCTCACCTATTTCAACACCACGCTATTTCCCCTGGCCGTGGCCTGGAGGCTCTGGAGCCGCCGCCGCGCCTCCTCGGAGGAGGTGCGCTCCGACCTGTGGGCCCCCGCCTTCCTCAACGGGGCACTCGTCGCCCTTCTGCGGATGGAGGAAAGGTTGGCCCTGAGAAGGGGGCTGCCCTTCGGGGTATCCCTGGTGGCCTTGGCCCGCTGCCCTTGATAGGTGGTTGGAAATCCCGCGCCGGGGACCTCCGCCGTAACTGGAAGCGGCGGGCCCATTCCCGAGGCGCGGGATAATGGACGGCATGGTCGATAATTCCTCCCGGGAGTATCATTATCGGTGGCCGAGAGGGCGGGAAGCAAGGTCGCCTTCCGCGCGGCGACCCATTCGCGAGCCCGCCCCCCGGTTGCGGTAAGAGACGAAGCAAAGGGAGGTTGGCGGAATGGACATCATCCTGGAGAACGCCACGGTGATCGACGGGTCGGGAAGCGAGCCCTTCCAGGCGGACGTGGGGATCGAGGGGGAGACCGTCCGAACGGTGGGCGACCTCCGGGGGGTGGAGGCGGGGCGCCGAGTGGATGTGGGGGGGAAGGCGGTATGCCCCGGCTTCATCGACGTCCACTCCCATGCCGACCTGACCCTCTTCCACGATGACCACGACCGGCTACTGGAGCCGCTGGTCAGGCAGGGTATCACCACCTTCGTGGGAGGCAACTGCGGCATGGGACTGGCGCCCTTCACCCGCCATAACCTCGCGGCGGTCTCCGCTTACCTGGAGGTCTTCACCCAGATGGACTTCCGGCGCGACGTGCGCTGGGAGAGCATGGGGCAGTTCATGGATTTCGTGGAGAGGAGGGGCCTGCTGCTCAACGCGGCCCTGCTGGTTCCCCACGGGGTCATGCGCGCTTCCGCCTCCGGGCTCTCCAGGGACCCCTGCACCAGGGAGGAGATGGCGGAGATGCGCGGGATGCTCAAGGAGAGCATGGAAGCGGGGGCCTTCGGGCTCTCCGCAGGGCTGCAGTATTTTCCCGGCAGCAGCGCGGATACCGCCGAGGTGGCGGAGCTGGCCGGGGAGGTCGCTCCCTATGACGGCATCTTCGCTTGCCATCTCCGCTCCTACACCAACACCACCCTGGGGCGTGCTGTTGCCGAGGTGGGCGAGGTGGCCAGGTCCAGCGGTATAAGGGGGCACGTCTCTCACATCTTCTCCATACCCTGGTTCGGTCCCCTTCACCGCCCCCTTCTGAAGGGGCTCAAGTGGCTGGCCCGCCACCCCCAGACCGCGTTGCGTTTCATCCCCTCGCCGCTTTTGGACATGGAGATGGAGCGGATCATCGGCTACCTGGAGAGGGAGCGGGAGGGGGGCGCGGTCATGAGCATGGACGTCATGCCCACCACCGCGGGGTTCACTCACCTGCTGGCCTTCTTCCCTCCCTGGGTCCTGGAAGGCACGGGAGAGGCGGTGATGGCCCGGCTGCGCGATCCCGCCGTGCGCCGCAGGATCCTTGAGGACATCGAGAGGGGCAGACCCGCCTGGCCGCACCGCGGGCGCAACGACTGGTCCCTGAACATAATCCGTCAGCTGGGGTGGGACGCGGTGACGGTGATGGCGGTGCACTCGGAGCGGAACCGCCACCTGGAGGGGAGGACCTTCGTGGATATCGGGGCTGAGCAGGGCAAGCATCCCTTCGACGCCATGTGCGACCTGCTCCTGGAGGAGGAGGGGGAGGTGCTGGTCTTCGAGTCCCTGAGCGAGCCGGACGACCCCTTCACCGAGCGCTACACCTACCCCGCCCTCCGGGACCCCGATACCATGATCACCACGGACACCATCCTACTGGGCATCGGGAAGCCCTCCTACCTCTTCTACGGTTGCTACCCTAAGTTCATCCACCGCTACGTTTACGAGAAAGGCCTGCTCGATCTGGCGGAGGCGATCCGACGGTGCACCTCACTGCCCGCCTCCACCTTCGGCATCGCCTGGCGGGGACTGGTCCGCGAGGGCTATTATGCGGACCTGCTGGTCCTGGACGCGCCGGATTTCCGCACCGAGGCCGTTTTCCGCCGTCCGGACCTCTACCCCGAGGGGCTGGAGATGGTCATCATCAACGGGGAGGTCGTGCTCGAAGGAGGACAGCTGAGAAAGGGGACCTTGGCGGGACGTCTGCTGAAGCGCAATGCCCAGCGGAGGCCCCGTCTGTCCTGAGGCCAGAGATTCCGGCGCAGGAGGAGGGGATATGTCCAGAATCGTGGTGCTGGGCGGCTGCGGGGGGATCGGGTCGGTGGCGGTGCGCACCCTGACCTTGACTGACCATTTCGACCAGGTGGTCATCGGGGAACATCGCTACCAGGAGGCTTGCGAGCTGGCCCAGAAATTGGGCTCGCCTCGGGTCACGGTGGAGAGGGTGGACGCCGATGACCCGGCGCGACTGGCGGAGGTCATCGGGGGGGCGAATGTGGTCCTCAACTGCATCGGCCCCTTTTACCGTTTCGGGCCGCCGGTCCTGCGGGCGGCGATCGAGGCCGGGGTGGATTACGTGGACGTCTGCGACGACCTGGACGCCACCCAGGCCATGCTGGAGATGGACACTATGGCCCGTTCCGCCGGGGTGACCGCCCTGATCGGAATGGGCAACTCGCCCGGACTGGCCAATGTCCTGGCCCGCTTCTGTTCTGAGGAGATGCTGGACCAGGTGGAAGCCGTGGACATCCACCATGCCCACGGAGGCGAGGCGGACGAGGGTCCCGGGGTAATCAAGCACCGCATCCACGCCATGACCAATCCCGTCCCTCTTTTTCTGGACGGCTCTTTCATCGAGGTGATGATGCTGGAAGATGAAGGCCTCGAGCTCGCGGAGGATTCCCAGTTCCGCGACATAGGGAGCTACAAGGTCTATCCCTATCCCCACCCGGAGACGGTGACCATGCCCAGGCACCTGCGGGGCATAAGAAGGGTGACCAACAAGGGATGCGTGCTGCCCACGCCCTACTTCCAGCTGACCATGGACCTGGTGCGGCTGGGGCTGGCTTCGACCGAGCCGCTGGAGGTGGGGGGCGTCGAGGTGGCCCCCCTGGAGTTCGCAGTGGCCTACATCCGCTCCCGCCGCCCCCGCCTGCTCGCGGAAGCGGGCCTCGAAGGACCCATGGGATGTCTCAGGGTCATGGTGGAGGGGAAGAAGGATGGCGAGACCCATCAGTACGTCTTCTCCATGTCCTCGCGCAGCGGAGGGGCCGGCGAGGGCACCGGCATCCCCGCCGCCCTGGGGGCGATGATGATGCGCCAGGGATCCTTCCGGGAGAAAGGGGTCCTGCCCCCCGAGGCCCTGGTGAGACCCCTCGAGATGCTGCAGCTGGCTTCGGAGGTGGTCAGGAGCTACGGCGAGCTGCAGATAGAGGGTGGGGGACTGCCCATCCACGTGGAGCATCGCGGGCCGGATGGAGCGGTGGAAGAGGTCGGCCTGAGCCTTTGATGCTTGGCGTAGGAGAGCGCGGCGTGGGCGGCGGAGGCCTGCTCCTCGGCTTCGATGTGGGGACGGGCGGGTGCAAGGCGGTCCTGGCGGAGATGAGCGGGCGCTCGCTCTCGAGTGCGTTCGAGCCCTATCCCGTGAGCCACCCCCGCCCCGGCTGGGCGGAGCAGGACCCCGAGGACTGGTGGAGGGCGGTGTGCGTCTGTACCCGGCGTCTCCTCGCGGAGGGAGGGTTCGACCCCTTGGAGGTGCGGGGACTGGGGTTCGCCGGGCAGATGGCCGACACCCTACCCTTAGACGAGCGGGGAGAGCCGCTCAACCCCGTGGTCCTGTGGTTGGATAACCGGGCCGAGGAGCAGGCGCGGTTCATCATCCGAAGGGCGGGGGGCGAAAAGGTGCTGCGCCGCCTGGCCGGCGCCCTGCCCACCGGCAAGGACCTGGTGAGCAAGTGGCTCTGGTTCAAGCAGGAGAGGCCGGAGGTCTTCGCAAAGACTCGCCTCTTCCTCGATGCCACCGGTTGGCTGGTCTACCGGGCCACCGGGGTGATGCAGGTTGACCGCACCGGGGCCGGCGCCTCGGGCATCTTCGACGACCGCAAAGGCCGCTGGAACCCCCTTTTCCTCAGAATCTTGGGCCTGCCCCGGGAGGTTTTGCCCGAGGTGAGGGGCTGCACTTCTATAGCAGGAGGGCTGACAGTAGAGGCAGCTGGGGAGATGGGGTTGGAGCCGGGGACCCCGGTCATCTCGGGCATGTCCGATATCCCAGCCGCGGCCGTGGGCGCCGGGGCGATGGGAGAGGGCGAGGCCCACGTGAACCTGGGGACGTCCAGCTGGCTGGTGGTGCCGGTGCGTCGGCCGCCCCGCCTGGGACGCTGGGGGATGGTAACGCTTCCCTCCGCTGATCCGGCGCTGCCCATCCTCATCGGAGAATCGGAAACGGCCGGCGCCTGTCTCCGATGGTTCGCGGAGAACCTCCTCGGGCCTGGGGAGGGGGGTGGGGAGGAGCCGGACTTCTCCCTGCTGGACCGGCAGTTGGAGGAAGCGGAACCGGGGGCGGGAGGCCTCATCTTCTGTCCCTGGATGTTCGGGGAGCGGTCGCCGGTGCCCGATACTTCCCTGAGGGGGGCGTTCCTCAACCTGTCCTTGGAGCACCGGCGGGAGCAGATGCTGCGCGCCGTCTATGAGGGAGTGGCCCTGAACCTGCGCTGGATGCTGGAAGCTGCCGCTGCGGCCGGACTTCCCTGCCCCCGGGTGCGGGCCATCGGGGGAGGGGCGCGTTCCGATGCCTGGATGCAGTTGCTGGCCGATGTGGTCGGACGCGAGGTGGAGTGCGTGGAACGGCCGCAGGAAGCCGGGGCCCGGGGGGCTGCCCTGGCGGCGGCGGTGGCTCTGGGAGCTTTTGCCAAAATGGGGGAGGCGGGCAGAGCCGTTAGGGTGAGGAAGACCTTCCGTCCTCAGAAGGAGTCAGCTGCCCTCTACGGAGAGCTTTTCGATGCCTTCCGCGCGGCCTACCCCGTACTCTCCCGCCTGGGGGGTTGCCTCAACCGGCCGTAGCGGTACGGGTAACGGCACTGCCGGGACTGCCCCTGCCGGGATTATCCCGGGGACCGGGGCGGCTCAGAAGAGAGCCAGCTTCTTCATCTGGCCCGTCTGGTAGTCCCATCGGCGGTTGCAGATGTTGTTGGGGTCGGTCTCCAATTTGAGGGCGATCACCGTGTCCAGATAAGGCACGAAGTTAGGCATGACCACCGGCAGGGCCATGTCCAGCATGGGCATGCCGGCGATCATGCAGGCGGCTCCCGCGGCGAAGAGAGCCCCCCGGCCCATGCCCCCGAAGGAAGCCCTCAGGTAACCGAAGAGTATGCGCAGCAGGTCGTCCTTGTCCGCCTGGTTGGAGTACAGGTCGAATTCCAGGTAGGCCATGCGGCCCATGTGGTAGGGCTGGAAGTAGGCGCTGGCGTCATCGGGGCGCAGCACCCCGTCGTTGGTGCCGACCTGGTCGGTGGTAAGAGTGCGCATGACCCGCTCGGTACCCAGGAAGTTGTCCAGGCGGTCGATGAGGGCCCCGATGTAGAAGCTGCCGCGCACCCGCTGCACCCGCACCGTCTCGCGGAAGTACTTGGCCCAGCGATCCAGCTTCACCTTGGTCCCCGCTAGCTCCTCCATGATCTCCGCCTCGATGAAGTCGAACTTGGGGCTGACCTCGGCCACCACCCGGCGCGAGAGCTCCGCCTTGAGCACCGCCTCCTCCTTGGTGGCCCCACCGAAGAAGGCCATGATGTTGTTGCGAGGCATCGCCTTGACCAGCCGCTCCACCTCCTGGTTGTTGTCTCCGATGAAGATGCCGTAGAAGGTGTTCTGCAAGTGGGCCAGCTCCAGGGCCAGGTTGTCCCGCCCCAGGCGGTAGAGGGCCTCGATGATATCGTCGAGATGGTCCTCGTCATAAGCAGGGTAGAGCTGGTGCATGAAGGCGGGCTCCGGGTAGAGGCGGATGGTCATCTCGGTGACGATTCCCAGGGTGCCCATGGAGTAACGGAAGTAACTGGAGATGTCGGGGCCGGGGCCGGGGACGTGGGCCGGCTGCATCCCGCAGGCGCGGGGACCTCCCTCCAGGATCTCCCCGGTGGGCAGGACCATCACGAACTCGAGGATGTTGTCCATGCCGAAGCCGTACTTGGAGGCCATGGTGTTGATGTTGCACATGGTGTGGTTGGAGATGACCCCGGCGGTGGCGGAGGTGGAGGGGTTGGTCACCCTGAGCCCGTGCCGCTGGGCCTCCGCTTGCAGCATCACGTAGGTGACTCCCGGCTGGATGCGGGCGAACATATTGCGGGCGTCCAGGTCCAGGATCTGGTCCATGCGCCTGAGGTCGCAGATTATCCCGCCGTAGAGAGGTATGGTAGCACCTACCGTGGATACCCCGGTCCCGTAAGGCATCACGTCCACCTTACAATGGTTGGCGATCCTGAAGACCTCCGCCACCTCCTCGGTGGAGGCGGGGAGGGCCACGATGTGGGGGTAGGTGGCCGGAGTGAAGGACTGGTCGCGGGCGTACCCGCAGGTGATGGCGGGGTCGTCGCTGACCCACTCGCTCCCCAGGGATTCCCTGAGGAGGTCTCTGGCCTTCTCCAGGTTCTCGGGGAGGTTGTTCACCGGGTCGGATTCATGACTGACGGGCAACTTCACTATACGGCGCTGCCTGCGGTCCTCCTCGTAGCGGCTGCGTCTGGTGCTCGTCTCCCTCTTCACCCTAAGCGCCCCCCTTTCATATCCTCCCTGCGACTGCCGGATACCTCGGCGCGATGAGCATCCAGCAGAAAGATAAATGCTTTCCGACACAGTGTCAACAGCAACCTAAGGGTAACTCCTGCCCCGCGGGAGCCGAAGAAGAGCCCTTTGCTAAGAACATGAGCGTGGGAATAAGCCCCGTCAGAGGACGGTTGTCTCGCCGCAGAAATCCCCGCTGCGTGCGTCGAAGAGGGCATGGGGCATGCCCCGCTGCTCGCCCTCCCTGACCACCTCCCAGTAGGTGCCCTCCAGCCCTCGCGACGGATCCCGGATGTACTTGAGCCGCATCTCCAAGGTCCCCAGGGAGGCCTTGCCCTCGGGATACTTTTTGACGAACGCCTCCGCTACGCCCGGCGAGTCCGTCCATCCCTCTCCAACGGGGTTGAAATAGTGAGAGTAGGCGGGGCTGTTCTCATAACCGAGCGTGTCGCACTCATAGACCGCGGAGGAGTCCACCTTGCCCCTGTTCCAGGCGACGTGGTGTTCCTTGAGCGCGCTTCCCTCTTTTTCCGGGCCGAGGACGATGAAATCCCAAGACGAGGAGGCACCATTCCCGTCGACATTCCTCCCCACCACCTGTGAGAGCATACCCCCAGAGGAAACGAGCCGGTTGATGTCCTCTCGGCAGGCCGCATATGCGCCGGCAGCGGTGGCGGTGTCGCCCGACGGAAGTGAAGAGCTCGTCTCGCCTCCCGCCCCCTTGTTGCCGTTTCCGCAACCCGCCGCCAGCAGTAGAAGGACCAAGGCGGCGGCCACTGATCCGGCTGAAAGCGTCCTGGTTCGCATGACCCTCCTCCTTTCCGCCTCGTTGACCCGGTTTTATCTATTTATACCAGGATCTCAGCGATACGACCATTCGTACGGCTTTTCCTTATTATATAACGATCATTTACCGCACGACTATCCAGCTTGACAGCGATGACTTTAAGTCATAATATGACTGATGAGTTCAATATGACGCCTATCGTGGCTGATTAGGGCTTGACGGCGAGAGTGCGTGATTTGGCGGGAAGGGGATGCACCCGCGCCTTTTCCCGGGAGAACGGGGGGCGATGAGCACTACCGCTCGCAGGGAGAGGGAGAGACTGCAGAGGCGGCGGGAGATACTGGAGGCGGCGAGGAAGCTCTTCTGCGAGAAGGGGTACGCGGCCGCCACGGTGGACGACATAGCCGCCGCCGCCGAGCTCTCCAAGGGGACCGTGTACCTCTATTTCCGCAGCAAGGATGAGCTGTACGCCTCGGTCATCCTGGAGGGCTTCGAGAAGCTGGAGGAGAGGCTAAAGGAGCTGGCCCGCTCCGATCTCCCCCTTCTCGATAAGGTTGAAGCCATCCTGCGCGCTTTCGTGGACCACTGTATATCCAACCCTGAGTATTTCCGCCTCACCCAGCTCTTCGCAGGGGGGAGCGTGCGTGAGAACCTCCGGGAGGAGCTGCGTCGGGATATCGAGGCCCATGCCCGCGACCTCCTTCTGCTGGGGGCGGAGGTGGTCAGGGAAGGCGTGGAGGAAGGGGTGTTCCGGCATGATCTTGACCCCTTCATGGCCGCGCTCATCGCCTGGCGCACCCTGACCGGCCTGCTGGACCTGGTCATCTTCGGAGGGGAGCTGGTGCGCCGGAAGGACCTGCAGCGGCTGATGGGACAGGCGATGGACCTGTTCATGCGCGGGGCATTGAAACGGGAAGCCGATGGGTCCAAGCGGGGGAGGATCAAGCGTTGAACGCGCCGGCGGGAACCTTGGTGTGCAGTCCAGGAAGAGGGAGGGATGTGCCTTGGGAGCCGCGAAGCTCGATGAGATGAAAGAACGGCTGAGGGAGATAGTGGGCGAGGAGGGGTTGAGCGATGACCCCGCAGAGCTCGAAGGGCTGGCAACCGACCTCAGCGGATGGGGGAGAGGCGAGCCGATCTGCGTGGTGCGGCCGCGGCGCCCGCGCCAGGTGCAGTCGGTGGTGGACCTGGCCAATCTACTGGGATTGAACCTGGTGCCGGTCTCCTCGGGGCCGCCCCACCACCGTGGCGACACCGTTCCCTGCGGTGAGGCGGTGGTCCTGGACCTCTCGCGCATGGACGAGGTGGTCAGGGTGGATCGGCGTAACAAGGTGGCCCTGGTGGAGCCGGGGGTGACCTTCGGGCGTCTGCAGGAGGAGGTGGAAGGGGTGGGGCTGAAGGTGCTCATGCCCCTGCTCCCCCGGCCTTCCAAGTCCATCATCGGCTCCTACCTGGAGCGGGAGCCCATCACCATACCTAAATATCACTGGGATATGACCGACCCCCTGCTCTGCACTGAGGTGGTCTTCGGGAGCGGCGATCTTTTCCGCACGGGCTCGGCCGCCGGCCCAGGCAACCTGCGCCAGCAATGGGCGGCAGGGCTGGCCCAAAAGAACCCCATGGGCCCGGCCCAGACCGATTTCGCCCGCATCCTCCAGGGTTCCCAGGGAAGTATGGGGGTGGTTACCTGGGCCACGGTGAAACTGGAGGTGCTCCCGAGTATCCACCGCTTCTACTTCATCCCGGAGGACCGTCTGGACAAGCTGGTGGATTTCACTTACCGGGCCCTGAGGCCGCGGCTGGGTGACGAGTTCTTCATCCTCAACGGGGTGTCCATGGCCTGCGCTGCCGGGTCGGGGCGGCGGGAGGTCGAGGACCTGGCCGAGCGGCAGTCTCGTTTTATCCTGGTCTTCGCGGTGGCGGGGTACGAGACGGCTCCCCGTAAGCGGGTGGATTACCAGCTGCATGACCTGCGGAGGCACGCGCAGGCCTGCGGGGTGGTCCCCCAGTCTGAGGTGCCCGGCCTGAACGGCGCAAGGGCCCGCCGCTTGTTCTGCTCGCCCAGTGGGGGGACCTACTGGAAGGAGCGGATAGCGGGGGGCTGGCAAGACCTCTTCTTCCTGACCACCCTGGATCGCGCTTGCGACTTCGTGCGGTTGGTGGAGGAGAAGGCCCGGGAGAGCGGTTTTCCGCGGGAGCGGCTGGGCATCTACGTCCAACCCATCCAGCAGGGGCGCTCCTGCCACCTCGAGTTCACCTTCTTCCACGATCCGGCGGACCCCGATGAGACCGCGCGGGTCAAGGGCCTCATGGAGGAAGCCGCTGGCGCCTGCTCGGCCGCCGGCGCTTTCTTCTCCAGGCCCTATGGACCGTGGGCGGCTCTGGCCTACGCGCGCTGCCCGGACAGCGTGGCGGCCTTGCGCAAAGTGAAGGGCATGCTCGACCCCCGGGGGGTCATGAACCGCGGGCGCCTCTGCTTCGCGGCCATCGGGGAGGAGGGACGAGGATGATAAGCGACGAGGCCTACCGGGAGCTGGTGGACATACTGGGGGAGGAGAACGTCAGCCGCGATCCGGCGGTGCTGGACACCTACGCCTGGCAGCCCACCATCAACGACGACCCTGCCAAGTGGGTGCACCGACCGGAAGCGGTGGTGCTTCCCTCCTCCACCGCGGAGGTCCAGGAGGTGTTGCGGTCCCTGGGCAGGCACGGGCTGAAGTTCAAGGCGTTCTCCACCGGCTGGGGGGTTTACAGCGGCCCCACGTCGGAGGGAGTGGTTCAGGTGGACCTGCGGCGGATGAACCGCATCCTGGAGATAGACAGCCGCAACATGTTCGCGGTGGTGGAGCCGTACGTGTGCGGGGCGCAGCTGCAAGCTGAGGCGATGAAGGTGGGACTGAACACCCACATCATCGGGGCGGGGCCGGTCTGCTCGCCCCTGGCCAGCGCCACTTCCGGATGGGGCGTGGGTTGGGACGGCATCTACATGAGCTATTCGGCCCGCAACGTCCTGGGGGTGGAATGGGTGCTACCGGACGGGGAGGTGCTGCGGTTGGGAACCCCCGGATCGGGACTGGGATGGTTCTGCGGTGACGGACCGGGTCCTTCGCTGCGGGGGATCATGCGCGGCTCCACCGGCGCCCTTTCCGGACTGGGCATCTTCACCAAGGTGGCTTTGAAGCTGTTCAACTGGTCGGGCCCCCCCCAGGTGAGATCGGAGGGGATGCTGCTGGACATCCAGTCGGAGGTGCCGCCCAACACCCGCTTCCACATCTGCCTCTTCCCCGACCGCCGGGCCCTGGCCGACGCGGTGTACGAGATCGGGGAGGCGGAGATAGGATACCTGGCCGTGCGCACCTCGGCCGCCTCCTTCGTCTACAGTTTCGCTCCGCACCTGCTCAAGAAGCTGAGCGCCTCTCCCTCCTTCCGCTCCTTCCTCTCCCGCACCATGAAGTGGGTTTTCGTCATCATGCTGCACGGTAGCTCGGAAGGGGACATCGATTACCAGGAGAGCGCCCTGCGGGAGATCCTGGACCGCCATCGGGGGCTGAGCATGGAGCTTACCCAGGCCGGGCCGGTGGGGCGGCTGGTGCTCATGAACTTCCTGCGGGCCACCGGCATCGCCCTGGTCTTCCGCATGGGCGGGCTCTTCACCACGGCCCTGGACCGCAACGACACTTGGGACAGCCAGCTGGACTGGGGAGAGCTGGGCGAGGTCATCAAGCAGAAGTGGATAGACCAGGGACGCATCCTGGACGACATGGCCGACAACATCTTCATGCCGGTCTACGAGAACAACACCTGGGGCCACTGCGAGGAGATCATCCAATACGACGCGCGCGATCCTGAGCACCTGGAGGCCCTGGAGCCCATCTTCGTGGAGTTCTCCATCGCCGCGGTGGAGAAATGCATGGAGCCGCTGTCGGCCACCGATGCGCGCCTGCGCAAGATCATCAGCCCCCTGATGGGCCATTACAATGAATGGCAGAAGAAGATTTCCGCCGCTTTCGACCCCGGGGCGGTGGCGGATTCGGGTATGTATATCGGGGAGGTGGACTTCGACTTCTCAAAGATAGAGCCCTCTCTGCGGGAGAAGCTGGAGCGGCTCATCGCTGAGAGGACCTGGACGCGCGAGGGGCCCCCGGAATGAGGAGACCGTGGTCCTCCACGGATCCTTGGGGCATGGTTGCCGGGGAAAGATGATCGAAGGGCGAAGGGGAACGCCCGCGAGAGGATGTCCGCGGCGGCAGCGGGCGTCCGTGGTGGAAAAGGGGTGATGGCTGGATGGAGAAATGGGACGTGGTGGTGGTAGGCGCGGGCCCGGGGGGGTCCTATGCCGCCAAGACCGCCGCCGAGCTGGGTCTGAAGACCGTCTTCTTCGAGAGGGGGAGGAGCCCGGGGGATAAGAACGCCTCCGGCTGTGGCTTGGGGCAGCGTTGGTGGCGGGATTTCCCCGACATCATGGAGAAACTGCAGGGCCTGCCCAGCGTGCGCAAGGTGGAGATGGTGGTCATCAACCTGCTGGACGAGCACGACCGCCTGCGCTACCGCTGCGGCACCACCGGCTCCGACCTGTGCGCTTCCCGCTGGCCGCACGGCATGGACGGCATCAGCATCTACCGCAGGGACCTGGATCCCTTCCTGGCTGGACTGGCCACGGCAGCGGGGGCGGAGCTGCGCACTTCCACCCTGGTGAACGACGTGGTCATGGAGAACGGGGTGGTCCGGGGGGTTAGGACCGATTCCGGGGAGACCCACCTGGCCGAGGTGGTCATCGCGGCGGACGGGGCTGTCTCCACCATGGCCCGGCGCTCCGGGCTGCGCAACCGCTGGGGCGGGGGATGCACCCTGGTGCCCCAGCTGGACTTCTCCGCCGACGAGGAGAAGATGGACCTGATCATCGGCAACGCCGAATGGGTGTGGTTCGGGCCGCTCTACGGCACTTACCAAGTGAACTTCCGCGACGGCTTCCATATCGGCTGCGGCCAGTGGCTGCGTTCCGACTGGGACGAGAAACCGCTGGACATGATCAGGGACGTGGTGCGCATGAAGCCCTTCCAGGACATGTGCAAGGCCATCGGGGCCAAGCCCCGCGAATACCAGGCCCATCTCCTGCCCTGGTTGAAGAAGCCCTCCAAGACCTATACAGGGGGCATGATGCTGGTGGGAGACGCCGCCGGCTTCCCCTGCCCCCTGGAGGCCGAGGGCGTCTGGCATGCATTGATGAGCGGACGCATAGCCGCGGAGACGGCGGCCTGGGCCATCTCCCGGGGCGATGTCTCCGAGAGGGCCCTAGCCGAATACGAGAGGCGATGGAAGGCCTCCGACCTGGGCAAGGAGCACGAGTTCGGGCCGGAGTTCGTGGACCTGTGGAACTCCACCGTGTTCGACCCGAGGCTGATGACCAGGCAGATCCAGCTGCTGCTGGAGGTATCTATGCTCCATCCCTTCTCCATCGTGTTCGACTGGGGGGACGCTCACATGGACTGCTTCAACCAGCACCTGGAACACCTCCTGGACTTGGCCCCGGAGTTCGCGGATTTCGGGCGGAGGTACATCAAGCCACTGGCGCGGGGCATCTGGCCGAAGAACGTCAAGCGGGTCCTCCTGCAGGCCAAGGAGAGGATCCCGCTGGTGCGCAGGATGCCGGACGCGGCCTACTTCCGCCTGGTCGCCCGGCTCTTCCGGGGGCTGGCTCCCTACTTGGACCCGGACCTGAAACAGGACGCACCGGTGCCGCGCGAACTTTTCCAGCGGGAGGTGGGATAGATGAAGGACAAGGAGAGATACGCCGAGCTCAGGGGCGAGGAGATGAAGATAGATTTCTTTGACCTGGTCAAGCGGGTCGACGTGGAGAAGATGGGCGATTTCATCCGCTACGACCGGGAGAAGTGCAACGGGTGCGGGCTCTGCGCGATGGTCTGCTCCTTCAACCTGTGGACGGTGAAGGCCGGACGGGCCAAGCTGGCTGCGCGTTATCAGGAGCTCTGCCTGGAGTGCGGCGCGTGCTGGGAGATATGCGAGCAGGAGGCCATCGACTTCTCCTACCCCCGGGGCGGGACCGGCGTGGTCATCGAGTACGGCTGAGCCGCAGACCTCTCGCAGGCAAGCATCATCTCAAGGTGGGCAGGGACAGGAGGCGGGCCCGGCCGGATGCCCCCAGGCCGCTGGATGGTTAGCTTGCGCAGACTACTCTCATTACCGGTTGGTATAATCACGCCATGCGCGGCATCTTCGAGGCGGAGAGCGTGGCGGTGATCGGGGCCTCCGACCGCCCCGGCAACCTGGGACGCAACATCCTGCAGAACCTCCTCGACTGGGAGTACGGGGGGAGGGTCTATGCGGTGAACCCGCGGGGCGGCTCCGTGCTGGGGATCCCATTGCATACCTCGGTGGAAGAGCTGCCGGAGGCCCCGGACTTGGCTGTGGCCATGGTGCCCGCGCGGGCCCTTCCGGAGGTGATGGAGGACTGCGGACGTAAGGGCATCGCCAGGATGGCCATCCCCAGCGGGGGGTTCGAGGAGCTGGGGGAGGAAGGAAAAGAGCTCCAGGAACAGCTCAAGGGCATCGCCCGACAACACGGGATCCGCTTCGTCGGCCCCAACTGCCTGACCGTCATCAACGCCCACAGCGGGCTCTGCCTGCCCTTCGTCCCGGTGCCCCCGGATCTCAAGCGCGGTGGAGTGAGCATCATCGCCCAGAGTGGCGGCATCGGACTGGACCTGCTCATCCGCCTCTACAGCGAGAACGTCGGTTTCGCCAAGTTCGTGTCCACCGGCAACAAGGCCGACCTGGACGAGGTCGATTACCTGGAATACCTGGGTTCGGACCCCCGGACCGAGGTCATCTGCCTCTACCTGGAGGACGTGCAGAGGGGAAGAGAATTTATACAAGTTGTAAAGAGTATCGAGAAACCGGTGCTGGTCTACAAAGCCAACGTCACCCCCCTGTCCCGGGAGAGCGCTACCTCCCACACCGCCGCCCTGACCAACGACGACCGGGTGATGGAGGCGGCCCTACGCCAGGCGGGGGCGCTGCGCGCACACAGCCTGCGGGAGCTGGCCGGGATGGCCAAGGCCTTCTCCCTCCCTCCCCTGCGGGGGAACCGCATCGCCCTGGTCTCTCCCACGGGAGGCCTGCTGGTGCTGGCCTCTGACCGCTGCCACCGGCACGGCTTCCAATTCCCGCCCCTGAGCGAGGAACTCAAAGACGATATCGCCGCGCGCCTCCACGCCGGGGTGGTGAGGATATCCAACCCGGTGGACCTGGGGGACGTGCACGACCCTGCGTCGCGCCTGTACATCGTGGACCGGCTGCTCGGCGAGGACTACATAGACGGGGTGGTCCTCGCCCTCATCTCCCGCATGTCCACTGACCCCGAGGCCTTCAGCACCGGCGGTCTCAAGGACGCCCAGCGCAACCTGGTGCCGGAACTGGCGGAGGTTTGCCGGCGGCGCGGGAAGCCCATAGTCTTCGCCCTGCTGGCCAACGACCTGGCCCTTTTCAACGCGCGCCGCTCCGCCGAATTCCCCATCTTCGCCGATGCCGAGGAGGCGGTGGACGCGGCGGCGGCGCTGCGCGACTGGTGGCGGCGCCGCGGAGTAGGCGAGTCCTGAGGGAGCGCCTTTACCGGGAGGACACAGGCGGCCCGGGGCGCTTTCAGGGCTGCTGGAACCCCACGGCGGTATGGCCTCCGCAACGGTTCCCCTGGGTGAAGTACAACGGGCGTTCGGCCACGATTGCGGGGCCGGAGACCACCTGCAGGCGGCAGGACAGCTGCAGGTTGCCCCCGGCGTGGTCGTTGACCCGAATGGTCACCCTCCGCCGAGCCGCCACGTTCACCCTGCGGGCGGCCAGGAGGCCTCGCTCCTGGGTATAGTAGTACACATCGACCTGGGCATCCCCGTCGCCGGGGTTCTGCAGGCAAAGCCACTCGTGGAAACCTCCGTAGGTGCAGCCCTCGGCGAAGAGCCATCCTTCCGCCGCCGCCGGGGTCCCCATCGCGCAGTGCCCCCCGTCCCAATCGGCCCCGAATCCCCGGTAGCGGAAGTACATGGGCCTTTCCGCCAGGAATTCTGCGGAGGAGGTCAGCCGCACCGAGACGTCCTTCCCCCTGCCGACAATGTCGGGCACGAAGACGGTGAGGCGTCGCCAGCCGGACACCCGGAAGTCCCGGGTCAGGTTGGACCCCTGCCCCTCGCCCACCTGGAACTCGGCTCTCACCTCGATGGACTGGGCGGAGGGGTTTTGGATGGTCAGCCACTCGTCGAAACCGTCACGGGTGGTACCCTCGGCGAAGAGGAAATCGCGCCCCAAGGAAACGGCTCCAAGGATCCTGTGAACCCCCTGCCAGCACTCACCACTCCTGCTGATGTAAGTGAATTCGATGTCGCGCTGCGCCACCACGGGAACGTCAGATTCCACGGTGAGGCTGCACTGGTAACCGGTTCCCAGCAAGTCATTGACGGAGAACGAGGTGGCTTCCTCATGGCAGCGGGCTCGCAGGCCGCCTATGACCACCTCGCCCCTCTCCTCGGTCTGGAAACGGAAGGTCAGGGCAGCATCCCGGTCTCCGGGGACTTGAACGTGAATGGTCTCCCGGAAACCCCTCCCGGTGTATCCCTCGGCGAAGTACCACCTCTCGGAGGTCCGGGTGGCGCCGATGACGGTATCCCCACCCAAGCTGTCGGAGGTCGACTGGTAAGAGGGGAGCTCGGCCATGACCTCGCCCGCGGCGGCCAGGGTCAAGGAGCCACTGAAAAAGCCGCCGCGAAGGTCCCCCGGCCTCAGGGTGGTGCGGGAATGCGGGTCGAGGTCGAGATCCCAATAGAGGTAATCACCGAAACCGCTGCACATCTCCAATACCGCCGGGACCCCTTCCCCCGCGGGGTTGAGCAGGCACAGGAAGGAGCTGATGCCCTGACCGTCACAGCAGTAAGGGAAATGTACGTAGCCGGAACAGACCAGGAAGGCGATGGTATCGGATGTTGATCCCCCGGCCCGGACCTGCAGCTGTTTCCTGCCGGTGCCTATTTCCTCCGGCACGAGGCAGTCAACGTGAGAATCATCGTAGGAAGTCACCTCGCAGGGCACGCCGTCGAGGGTTACCGTGGGTGCCGTGCCTGTAGGGGAGAGGCCCCGGCCCGAGATCACGAAGCCCTCCCCTCTCTTTCCATAGGGAGGCGAGAGGGATTCCACCACGGGAGCGCCCCCGTCCTCCTCCTCGACCTCCATCCGCAGGCGGTAGGCTACGCTTTCGGAGTGGCCATGGTAAGGGTAGACCCGTATGAAAAAGGTACCCGCGGAAGGATCATCAACGTTGCATACCTCCGGGTCATTGCCGCCTCGGACGGAGCTTCCCACCGAGTGGCGCCCGGAATCATAGACTGCCAGATCATAATCGCAGCCATCCGCTATGTTCTCAAGGCGGACGGTGAAGGAGGCGCATTCCTCGGTGATGCTGATTCGGTAAAAATCCTCATCCCCATCCCGCGAGATATAGGACAGATAATCGGTCGCGGCCTGCAGGGGCCCGTAGGCCTGCTCGAAGGAGTCGTTGGGCTCGTAGGTATCCGTCACCTGCTCGATCTGGAAGGAGAGCCGGTAGGCGGACTCGGCGGAGCTGCCTGACCAGGAACGCACCTCCAGGTAGCAGCGCCCGGCAGCGGGATCCTGGATGACCACCTCGTCATCGGAATTGCCCCCCCGGTTGGAGAAGGCCAAAAGCCCCCGGTCCGCGCCGTAGACGTAGAGGTCGTAGTCGCAGCCCTGGGGGATGCCGGCGAGCAGTACGCGCAAGGTGCGGCAACCTTGAGGCAGGTCCAGGCAGTAGTAATCCTTGCTCTCCCCGGGCATGATGTAGGAACTGTACTCCCTCCCTGCCTGCAGGGGCCCGTAGGCCTGCTCGAAGGAGTCGTTGGGCTCGTAGGTGTCGTTCACGCTCACCCGGAAGTCCAACCCGTTCGAGGTCCCCCCAGCGGTGACCACTTTGACCTGCACGGTACCTGCGGGCAGAGAGGGCACCCGGCAGACGATGCGGGTGTCGCTCCAGGAATCGTAGGTGGTGGCCTGCGTGGAGCCGAAGAGCACGTAGGAGCTGCCCCGCGACGATCCGAAGTTGGAGCCGCTCAGGGTCACCTGGGTGCCGGCGGGCCCGGAGGAGGGGGAAACGGAACTGAGGGAAGGCGGTGAGGAGGTGACAGTGAAGTCCGCCCCGTTCGAGGTGCCCGTTCCGTTGACCACCTTGACCTGCACCGTGCCCGGGGAGATGTTGGGCACAAAGCAGTCTATCCGGGTGTTGCTCCATAAGTTCCATTCGGCTTCGACCGAACCGAAATATACCTTGGAGCCGGTGGAGCTCCCGAAACCGTATCCGGTTATTGCCACCGAGGTCCTCACCGGGCCGGAGGTGGGAGACAGAGACTCTATGACCACGGCGGGCCGGTTCACCGTGAAGTTGATCCCGTTGGAGGTGCCGGCATCGGGCACGACCACCTTGACCTGCACCGTGCCCGGGGAGATGTCGGGCACCCGGCAGACGATGCGGGTGTCGCTCCATGATTTGTAACTGTAGGCCGTCTCTTCTCCGAAAAGGACATAGCTGGAGTCCCGGGTGTCGCCGAAATGGTATCCGGTCAGGGTGACCTCGGCATAGGGAGGAGCGCTGCTAGGAGAGACGGAGCTCAGGAATGGGGAGGGTTTATACACCCGGAAGTCCAACCCGTTCGAGGTCCCCACCCCGGTGGTCACCTTGACCTGCACGGTTCCCGTAGAGATGTCGGGTACCCGGCAGACGATGCGGGTGTCGCTCCAGGAGTCGTAGGTGGCGGCCTGGGTGGAACCGAAGAGCACGTAGGAGCTCCCCCGGGACGCCCCGAAGTTGGAACCGCTCAGGGTCACCTGGGTGCCGGCAGTCCCGGAAGTGGGGGAGATGGAACTGAGGGAGGGAGGCGATGGGGTGACGGTGAAGTCCAACCCCACGGTGGTCCCCACCCCGGTGGTCACCTTGACCTGCACGGTTCCCGTAGAGATGTCGGGTACCCGGCAGACGATGCGGGTGTCGCTCCAGGAATCGTAGGTGGCGGCCTGGGTGGAGCCAAAGTTCACGTAGGAGCTCCCCCGGGACGCCCCGAAGTTGGAACCGCTCAGGGTCACCTGGGTGCCGGACGGGCCGGAAGTTGGGGATATCGAGGAGAGCGAAGGGTTCCCCACGGTGAAGTTGACGGGGTTACTGGGGTTGCCCTCCCAGTCGTACACCCGCAGCGGGCCACCGCCGAAGTTGGAAGGCACGGTCACGGTGATGCTCTCGTTGGTCCAGGAGGACACGCTGGCGCTGATGCCGTTGAAGGAGACCCAGGCATTGCGGCGCAGGGCCCCGAAGTTGGTGCCGTATATGGTCACGGAGCTGCCCGGCCTCCCGCAGTAGGCGCTCAGGGAGCTGATGCTGGGGGTGTCCGGCGTGCGGTCCTGCATGGTCCATGCTTCCGGCACGTACCGCTTCACGAAATCGTAGCTGAGGTATATGTACCCCCCATTGTTCCAAGAGCTGCCCCAGGAATTGGCCATCTTGAATCCGCCCCGGTGGTCGGCGTCGTGGCCTCCGGGATTGGCGTTATCATTGTACCCGCAGATGGTTACCGCATGGTGACCCACCAGGCCCGACCACTCGTTGTAATCGTAATAGTAGGTGTTGGGACCTCCCCAGCCGGGGAAATCGCGGAATATGGGTATGCCCATGACCAGGATGTTCCCGGAGGCCAGCCAGGCCTTGGCGTTCTCTATGGGCGCCGGTGTGGGAGAGGGTATCTGGCTCAACCTCCACATGTTGGAATAGCTGTTGATGCGGTACTGCCGGGCCGCATTGCGCTGCAAGGAGTTGGGCTGGGTGGTGTAGTCGTACTGGTTGTAGGGCATCTGGGCCAGGTCGGTACAGCCGCTGTTCATGAGCAGGTCAAAGGCGTCCGGGAAGGTGGAGCCGTAGTCCGTGCCGCCGTTGATCTGGTTGTAGATGAAGGCCGGGCTGAACTGGTACCAGCTGCTCTGCAGGTTCCAGCCGGTGTGCTCCCTTTTCTGCAGCCAGCTGTGGTAGTAGTAGCCGGTGGCCCAGGCCACGCAGCTGCCCTGCTGGCCCTGATCTCCGATGGGGGGGAGCTGGCCGGAGAGATCCACGGCGGAGGGGAGGGAGGTCGCAGCCATGAAGGGGATCTCGCACCGGGGATAATCCCCGGGAGGGGAAAGCTGTAGGCCCAGGCCGTAAGGGGGTGGCTCCTGCTCCGGCGAGGCCGCCGCTGGCCTTGCCGGATTGATCGCCGGGAAGGGGATGAGCGCCGATGCCAAAAGAGCGGCGATCAGCGTTCTCGCCA
>Ga0209162_1000545_pt1 | contig 40700 bp, 34 predicted proteins | sample YNPNPMetaG_FD_187121 | JGI IMG/M metagenome (GOLD analysis project Ga0209162, IMG submission 187121) | Anoxygenic and chlorotrophic microbial mat microbial communities from Yellowstone National Park, USA - YNP NP MetaG (SPAdes) (version 2) ...
AGTGCATCTATCCGGGCATCAGGGTAGGAGAAGATTCGTCCATTCCCAATATCGGCGGCATCCGCAGAGACGTGGTGGATGCCCTGCGCCCTCTGCAGATACCGGTACTGCGCTGGCCCGGTGGCTGCTTCGCCGACGCCTACCACTGGCGCGATGGTATCGGACCGCGCGAGAAACGCCCCCTCCGTGCCAACTACCACTGGGGCATGGCACCGGAACCCAACCACTTCGGCACACACGAGTTTATCGCCTTTTGCCGCCTTATCGGCGCGAAGCCTTACATCGTGGGCAACGTCGGTTCCGGCACGCCTGCCGAACTGCGCGACTGGGTGGAGTACTGCAACTTCGCCGGCGATTCCACCTTGGCAAACGAACGCCGCGCCAACGGAGCCGAAGAGCCTTTCCGGGTGCGCTTCTGGGGTGTGGGCAACGAAAACTGGGGCTGCGGCGGCAACATGCACCCCGAATACTACGCGGAGCTGTTCTGCCGCTACCGCACGTTCCTGTTTAACTACTCCGATACGCCCGTACACGCCATTGCTTGCGGCGCGGCAGGCAACGACTGGGACTGGACGTGGAAGTTCCTGAACAGCTTGAGGCGCAAGGGTTGGAGCCGACACCATCTGGTGCAATCGCTGGCGGCACATTACTACTGCGGAACTGCCGGAACTGCTACCGAGTACACCGCCGAGCAGTGGGTAGAGCTGCTGTGTAAGGCGAAAGCCATCGAAGGTATTCTCGCGGGACACCGCACCGTCATGGATGAACTGGACCCCGAACGGAAAATCAGTCTCATCATTGACGAATGGGGCGCGTGGCATCCGGTAGAGCCAGGCAAACCGGGTTCGGGGCTGTACCAGCAGAACACGATTCGCGATGCGCTGGTAGCGGCACTGACTCTGGACGTCTTCCACCGGCATTGCCACCAGATCTTCATGGGGAACATCGCCCAGCTGATTAACGTGTTGCAATCGCTGCTGCTGGTGCAGGACGGTAAATGCATCAAGACTCCCACCTACTACGTCTGGCAGATGTATGCGCCGCACAGAGGAGCGCAAGCGGTACGCTTCGAGACGCTGGCAGATACGCTATCCGATGGCGGTGCGGTGCGTGAGTTCTGCCGTCAGCAGTATCTGCAGAAAGTACCCTTTAGCCTGCAGGTGATAGAGGGTTCTGCCTCCGTGAAGGAGGATACGCTTTGTATCACGCTGTGCAACACCCATCCCGAACAGCCGGCGGAACTGGAGGTGCAGGTGCTGGGTGGAAAGGTCGCACAGGCGCAAGCGGTTTTCCTGACTGCCGACGATATCCACGCGCATAACACCTTTGAAGAGCCCGAGAGAGTGAAGCCATCCGAACCGCAGGCGGTGCGTATCGAGGGCGATTATCTGCATCTCACTGCACCCGCCGCTTCGGTCGTACGGATTACGGGTAAATTGTCACCTTAAGGAGGAGATGCACCATGCAGAAGACAACGCGCAGGGAGTTCATCAAGCGAAGCGCGCAGTACGGAATGAGCCTCTGGCTGGTAGCGCATAGTTGGAGCCCTACCTACGCCCAGAACGATAAGCTGAACATCGGCATCATTGCGTGCGGCGGACGAGGCTGGGGTAACATCGACGGCGTATCCACCGAGAACATTGTCGCTATCTGCGACGTGGATGAGAACCCGCTGGGAGAAGCGGCGAAGCGGTTTCCCCGCGCCTACAAGTACGTGGACTTTCGCCAGATGTTGGATGAGCGGCACCGCGAGTTAGACGCCGTGGTCATCAGCACACCCGACCACACGCACGCGGTTGCCGCCATGGCTGCCATGCAGCTGGGCAAGCACGTCTACTGTGAGAAGCCCCTCACCCATTCCGTGTACGAGGCGCGCAAGCTGGCAGAGGCGGCAAAGCGTTACAAAGTGGTTACGCAGATGGGCAACAACGGGCACGCCAGCGACGGGCTGCGTCGTTCGGTGGAAATCCTGAGGTCCGGCGTCATCGGCGCTATCCGCGAAGTGCACGCCAGCACCGACCGCCCCATCTGGCCGCAAGGCATCGACCGCCCCACCGATACACCACCCGTGCCGCGCAACCTGCACTGGGACCTGTGGCTTGGTCCCGCACCCGAACGCCCGTACCACCCGGCGTACCATCCCTTCAACTGGCGTGGGTGGTGGGACTTCGGCACGGGCGCGCTGGGAGATATGGGATGTCATATCCTGGATACTGCCTTTTGGGCACTGAACCTGGGTGCACCGCTGAGCGTGGAGGCGGAAGGCGAACCGCATCACCGAGAAACGGGTCCCAAATGGAGCATCATCCGCTACGAGTTCCCTGCCCGCAAGGGAATGCCACCTGTTACCCTTTACTGGTACGACGGCGGAAAGCTTCCGCCGAAGGAACTCGCGCCGGAGATCGACATCCAGCCGAACTGCACGCTATTCATTGGCGAGTATGGCAAGGCATGGGTGCCTCACGGCGGCGAGCCGGTACTCTTGCCTCGGGAAAAGTTCGAAGGATACCAGCCACCACAGCCGACCATTCCTCGCGCGCCACGCGGACATCATCAGGAGTGGATCGACGCCTGCAAGGGACGCGCCAAGGCGATGAGCGACTTCGAATACGCGGCAAAGCTTACCGAGATGGTACTGCTTGGCAACGTGGCGTTTCGCACCGGGCACAAGATTTACTACGACGCCCGAAACATGCGAGCGAAAAACTGTGCCGAAGCGGAGCGCTACATCCGCCGCGAGTACCGCAAGGGCTGGTCACTGTAGTGCGTCGCACACCACCGGGCGATGGCCGGAGTGCCGTGTGCGAAAGGCACGGATGTGTACCAAGGGCAGGCTGAGCTACCTCGAGACGATGCGAGGAAAGGGGAAAGTATTCGTTGGTGTCAGTGCTGCTTCAGCCTGCCTCATTGTTCCACGTCTCGCTCCAAGCGCTTGAGCAGGTCATCAAATAACAGTTTCACGAGACCATGTCTTTGCTCGATTTGGTCAATTATCGATTTCAGTTTATCCCAGTCAATCAAGAAGCCATATATTTTTGTAGTCACATGCCGAAATGCCATCAAGTTTTCCATAAACTCCATGGTGCCCTGTGTATCGAGGATGCCCACATTCGTTAGTATCTCACCAAAAAGACGCAAGGTGTCCCTATGAGAGGTAGGGCCTGATGGAATGGGTTGTCCCAGTCCTTTCAGAACCCGTATGACCAAGTGCTCAATGGCGTTGTAATAACCGATGCACTCGTACGTCAACGCCGATTGCAGTATTGAGGAGTCAATACTCGCGCGTGCAAACTCCCGAATGCGTTCATAAATCTGGGTTAGGTTACCTAAACCAAATTCAACCTCTTCCCTAACGCGCTCGATATTCATATAGAACCTTTCCTTCGTTCACGATGCGCTCACGGAATAGGCCTCGCGTATCCTCGATGTCCACCACGCAGACGCGGCGACGTATCTGCATGATACACTCTGCCAGGGCGCGAAAGTAGTCTTCGCTGGGAATACCTTCATAGCAAAGATCAATGTCCGAATCCGTACGGTAGTCGCCCCGCGCCAGTGAGCCATACAGGATGATACGACGCGCGCCGTGTCTTCGCAAGATATCCACCGCCGCCTCCACGTCCTTAGCAATCTCCCTTGGCAAGGCAGCAATCACACTGCTGTTACGCTCGCGTTCCACTACCGTCACATCCTTGTAAAGCGCAAAGCCGTTCCTGTGGTATTATTGTACCTCTGCCGACTTCCGTTCCTCCTTTGGAGTAAAGGTGCTGTCATGCTCATGGGCGTGGTCACGCTCTTCAGCCGATGGCTCCTCTTCAAAGGTGTACAGATACATCCACCGCCCATCGGGTTTCACCACTTTCTGCTTGTGCATCCGGAACCGCTTCATTCCACCTTATGCCCCCGTTTTGCCAGCACGATAGCGCCATACACCCCCGCGCGATGCCCCAGCTCCGCTGGTTTCACCGGTGGCGGAGGCACAATTTTCAGCATCTGCGCCAGCTTCTCGCGCAACGGCTGGAACAGCGTCTCACCGCGCTTAATCATGCCGCCAGCCAGCACAAACACCTCCGGGCACACTAGCGTGGTCACGTTGACGATGCCCCATGCCAGATAACCTGCAATCTCCGCCCAGAACGCGGGGTCGTGGATGTCCTCCGGCTCCTTGCCTGTGCGTGCCTGTATGGCACTGGCTGAAGCATATGCCTCCAGACAGCCGCGCGCCCCACAGCCGCACAGTGGCCCCTCCGGATTTAGCACTTGGTGTCCGCCTTCCACGTCCAGCTTGCCGTGGTAAATGTGCCCGTCCATCACCACAAAGTAACCGATGCCCGTGCCCAGTGTAAAGCCCGCTACGATGCGGTAATCCTTCCCTGCACCAAGCACCGCCTCCGCCAGCCCTGCGACGTTGGCATCGTTGTCCACGTAGACGGGACATCCCAGCGCGTCTCCCAGTTCGGGATAGGAAACGTTCTTCCACGGGATATTGGGCGTCCAGTACAGGTATCCGGTGCGCCAGTCGATGGGTCCTGGCGTTCCGATACCGAGCCCCTTGGGCTTCCCGCCCACCAGCTCGGTAGCCGCCGCTATCATCTGCGCACGAGCGTCCGCGTAATCCGGCGGAGTCTCGATATCCCGCGTGACCAGTTCGCCGTTACGGATGGTTCCCACCTTGATCGACTGACCGCCGATGTCGATGCCCACATAGCCTTCGTATTCAGACAGGTTCATCTTCTTCCCCCTGCACTGTTTGTTCAATGGAGAAATCTGAGTAACTGATGGGAAGACGAGCCTTCTGCTGCGTAAACGCCTCTACAGGCACGTTCGCCTGTTTCAGTGAGGCAAAGGTCTCGCCTTCCCAGAACGCTACCGCACTTTCTCAATCCGCGACCTTACGTCCTGCGCGAATCGGTCAATGAACCCCTGTACGTAACTGAACACATCTGTCGTGGGGTCCTTGATCAGCGGCGTCAGGTCCATCCCATAAATCAGGCTGGTGGATACATCTACGCCGTGCGACTCGAAGTAAGTCGCGTGCGCTCGCCTCCGCCCCATCGTGGCAAGGTCATAACGCTTACCGCCACAGATTTGTGAGTCGAACACACCCAACAACGCCGCCGCCAGGTTTTCATGCGCCGAGACGTCCATCGGCACCTTGTCGCTGTCCGCCATCCAGTCCAGGTCGCGCCAGACTTCACAGCCCAGCACCTGCTGCGGCTTCGCATCGTCTGGCAGTTCGCGCAGGGCGGCAATTACCCGCAGGGTTACCGCCACATGCGTATCGTGCTTATCCGCCAGGTTGTGCGTGTACACAATCCGTGGGCGCGTGGCGAGGAACACCTTTTTGAGGTCCTCCTTCACTGCCGGATTGCTTCCGTCTTTGGTAGCGGCACTGGAATAGTCCAGAAAAATCTGCGCGGTGTATTCGCCCACGACCGCCGCCTTCTTCTGTTCCTTGCGCCGCACTACCTGCATCATCTCGTCGGTATAGTCTTTATACAGGTCATCGCGAGGGCTGCCCGCGCCGTTGGTGACGTTGACCCCACAGAACCATTTATCCGGCTGCTGGAAGCACTCCAGTATGCCCCGGTACGCCATAATCTCCAGGTCATCCTGATGTGCCCCAACCGCCAGATGGGTGGTGCGCGCCAGTGCTTGCTCCACCGGCGTACCGTCCGGTACGAAAATCTCTGCGCCAGGATTGTTCAGTTGCATCGGTGCTAACCCTCCTTCCGGTCTTTCTCAATCTCGGGCAGGCTTGCTGCCGCGATGGATTGTCCTACCCGCCGCGCCTTTTCGTCGGGCAGGTTGACGCTGATGCGCGCTGCCAGCTCGGGGAACTCGGTCTGTAGCACCTCTTTCGCCTTCTCCAGAATGATATGCCCACCTTCCCCTGAGGTAACGCGCCCCAGCACCAGCACATGCTGCAGGTCATAGAAGTCGGCATAGTGTGCGATGCCGTATCCCAGGTACACGCCGATGGTCTCGTAAACCGGGCGCGTGCGTGCATCGCCGCTCGCGTGCAAATCCTGGAACTGCTTCAGACGCTCCGCCAGCCCCAGGCTCTCGTCCAGCGGAATGCCCGCGACCGGAGCCAGTCGGAAAACCGCCTGCTGCGAGAAGTACAGCGCACCGACGCCTTTGTCGCCCGACCACTCGTCCACCGGCGCGTCTGGGGCATAGTCCACCGGTGCGAATGCCAACTCGTTGAGCCAGTTGGTGATGTTACCTTCAGGCGTCACGTAGCCTGCGGCTTCGCTGGAACCCATTGCCACCCCCAGGATAGCGTTCACTCCCAGGCTCATGGAACCAGCCAACGCAGTGACTTCGCCATCGTTGGCTACTTCCAGAGGTACGCCCCACTCCTTCTGGACACGGAGGAAGATGTCTTTCGCCCGGGCATTGAAAACATCTCTGGGCACGCCCCGGAACAGCGATGCCACCATCACGCGGTTGTTAATCCATACCCCCGCCGAACTCACGCCGATGGCATCCACCCGAGGCATCCGCGCTGCGGCACGGTGCAAAGCGGACATAATTTCATGGTAATGATAGTTGGGGTCTGCCTGCGGGCGAGGGTCCCACACCACCTCTTCACTGAATACATCTTTGCCCTCAATCACCGCCGAGACCTTGCGGTCGCTGGCGCCCAAATCCAGCCCGATACGGCAGCCATCCAGATGTCTCCCCAGCGACTTGGCGGTCTCATTGGCGGGAGGAACTTTATCGGCATCGGTAATGACCACCTCAAAGGGACGTTCATATACCGTCTCGCCCATGAACTCGTAATCGAAGGCGCGCTCCCCATTGGGGGCGTACACCTGTTGAATGTACTCGCCAATCCGGGATGGACCTCCCAGATAAACCCTGTACCCGCCCTTTTGCCAGAGCAGGAACTTGACGACACGTTCCACATACTGCAGGTTCTGCTCGAAGTCCGCCGAGCCGGGTGCAAACACCTCCGTGCGATACACCGAGCGGGTACCGTCGGCTCGCTCTACGGCAATCACCATCCGTACGCCCTGTCCCGATGCCTTCACCTTCTCACGAAACGCACGGTTCGCCAGCACAGCGGGACGAAACGATTCGTCCAAAGGAGGGACCACACGAGGCTTTGCCAGTTCCATCTCTCCTTCCCCTTTCCGTCGGTCTTGTGCCGGTTGTATAGTTCTGCGCTGTTGGGGATTATCCTGCAGGCGGGGCAGAAGGTTATCTTTCAGAGCGTTTACCGTTTGCTTTCAGCCGACGCAGCTCCTCCTCTGCTTCGCGCAGCCGAGCCGCCAGGGCTGCCAGTGCCCTTTCCTCTGCGCGACGACGTTCTTCTTCCGCACGACGCCGTTCCACCTCGACACGCCGGCGTTGGGCTTCGAGAAGTCTTGCCCGTTCCTCTATCATCCGCTGCGCTTCTTGCAGCTGGTGGTGGGCGTCCAGAACCTCTTCCACCGACTGTGGGTAGGAAGCACTGCGCCGGGTCCCAAAGCCGAACGACGCAACCGGTTTATCAGTCTCCCACTGCGCCGAAGCTGCGTACCAATATTCCGAAATCGAAGAGGGTTACCTCACCGTCGCCATCCACGTCCGCTTCGGGGTTCCAGTGACTGTCGCCGGGCATCGCCCCGAACGCGGCAACCATCTGCCCGAAGTCGAAAAGCGTCACCTCGTTGTCACCATCCACATCGCCGTTGGTCAATGCCACGTTTACCCCGCCCACATCAGCGTCCACTAGTATCACTGGTACCGCTACCCGCAGCCAGTGACTGGCTTTGAACGCCAATTGATACAAGCCGGCCGATACATCCGACAGGACGTAATTAGCGTTGGCGTCTGTGTACACGGTATCGGCGCGCACGAGACTCCCGCCCTGACGCAGTTCCACCTGCACCGGCACCTATGTAATATCCCCTACATAGTCCCGCAGGTTGATGTTTCCTGAAATGCGGAATGTTCGCGCCTCGGTATCCAGCACAAACGCCTCTGTCCGTCGCGTTGTCGCGTGGATGCCGTATCCCACGATGAACCGACCGTTTTCCGAAATCGCGTAGGCACCCTGCAGCAGGGAGCCATCGCTGAGCAAGCTTGCATAGGTGACGTTAAGGTCTTCGACACTCATCCCAACGCGCCAGCGGAGCGCACGGTGACCAGCGTTTAGCAAGCTGGTTTCGCCCACAGCAATCCGTCGGTCGCCAGACACATCGTATGCCCATGCATAGTAGCTCTGGGGCAATATGCCCAGGTGACGTATATCCTCCGTATCCGTCCAGTAAAAGGCACGAAACAACGCAGCCTCGTTATACGACCAGCCGACAACTACCGAGCCGTCCAGCGAGCACGCCAGTGCAACACTGGCCACGCCCCCCAGTGTATCCAGGTCTAGCGGTGTCCCAGCGGTGTCCCAGCGGCATGCGTGATACTCGCCATCGGGGGTATACGCCCATCCCACTACGATACTGCCATCGGCACAAACTTGACGGGCTCCGCTCCATTCGCCCCCCAGGGTACCCATATCCTGTATGCCTCCCCCCGGTGTCCACCGGAAAGCGTGTCCGACGCCTCCCGTGGCAGGGGTTGCAGCGTCGCCGACCACTACGTTACCATCTGCGGAAACGCCGTAAGCCTCGCTCCAGCTGCCGCCCAATGTACCCAGGTCGCGCATCCCTTCCTCGCGCCTCCAGCGGAAGGCATGGCGTACGCCGGAAGGATGCTCGCTCCATCCGACGATGGTTGTCCCATCCGCGCAGACGGCATGTGCCCCACTTGCACTATTGTACACAGGTAGGGTGCCGAGGTCTTGCATTCCGTCGGCAGCCGTCCAGCGAAAGGCACGCAGATACCCGGAGACCAGCTTAGCCCAACCGACCACCACCTGTCCATCGGCAGACACGTCGGTTGCCGCACTCTGCGCTCCCCCGAGCGTGCCCAGCCACGTCAATGATTGGGGCAATGCGGACGTCGCGAACAGCACAACCAAGCTACAGCACAATGCTGCCCACACCTTATGGAATCGCATGGGAGTTCTCCTTTCCAGAAATCAACCCGTGCATTATACCACACCAGCCATAAGGTTAAAAGGGAGGGACTTCCTCACGACGGGATGGGGATGGGCCCCTCTCCTTATGGTGAAAGCGGAAAGTGCCGCCCTGCACCGAAAACACACTATCTATGTCCGTCTGCGTCGCCTGTGCACCAGCAGCGCTGCCAGACCGCTGCCAAACGTGAACAGCGTACCGGGCTCGGGCACCGGCGCTCCCTGCACCTCCAGCTGCCAGTTCGCCCCCAGCTCCACCGACGCGCCACCAATCTCATCGAACTCCAGAACGGCTGTCGGCTCATAGAGCGCAGCAGGCGCGTCGGGGTCCACGTAGATGTTGAACAGCGGAAACCACTCAACCCCCGGCTCCAGACGAAGCGTCAAATTGTCCAGCGTGAACACCCAGTCGTAAAAGGGCGTGGTGTCCACCGTTACGCCCACCGCCACCAGTCCGTCATTGAAAGCGGTGAACTGGATATCCACCGGGTCTGTGCCGTTGTTGACCAGCCAGCCGTACACCCCCAGGTAGGACTCGCCGGGCGAGAGCACCAAACTGTCAGGATTGACGCCGAAGTTGTACTGGGCATAGCTGCGCGAGGAAGCAAAGCTGAACAGCGCAAGCGCCGCGATTGTTACTAGCCATATCCGTTTCCACATGTTTCGTACCTCCAGGTTGAAATATGCTTCGGTTTGTGCCCGCCCCTGTGTGCGCGCACACAGGGGCGGAGGTGAATCTACGGCACCGTCACGATGCGAGAGACGCTCCAGCTGCCCTGACTGCTGGTGCCGCTCACGCGGATGACAAACGACTGTCCGCTCCGGATGTTCGGCGTCGTGAACTCGAAGATGAGCTGCGTGGATTCTCCCGCTCTCAGTCCAGAAAGACCGGGGTCAGGCAGCAGCACGGTTGGCAACCCGCTCAGCGTGGCAGAGGTCAGTCGTCCGCCGGTCATATCGCCGCCGCCCACGTTCTTTATGGTGATGAACACCTGGCTGACCACGTTGGGCGCGATAGACGCACTAATCGCCTGCAACGACGGTGAGCCGCCCGGTCCCGTGCCCGGAGGCGGCGGAGGCGGTGTAATGCGTCTTTGGTGGACGAAGAAAGTGATGCTGTTGGAAAACAGCCCGGCGTTAGGGTTGTAGACGGACAGGTACGCGGCTCGCGGCGTGGACAGCAAGCTCTTGCTGACGACTGCCCGCAGCTCGTTGGCAGACACGTAGGTAGTGGGTACATGCAACCAGTCGAAGAACACCTCCGCGTTTTGCTCGAAGCCCGTCCCCCTGACGGTGATCGTCACATCGCTGCCCGGATTCTGCACCACTGACGTGGGGGTGATGCGGCTGATAGACGGTACGGTGAAGGTAACCGTAAAGGAGACGGCGTTCGAGAAGTCGTTCAGCGCAGGCTCATACACCCGAACGGGGAACGAGCCGGGATTCGCCAGCAGGTCCGCCGGCACCCCCGCCCGCAGCTCATTGGGCGAAACGAAGGTGGTGGGGAGCAGCTGCTCGTTGAACTCCACCTGCGACTGGCTGGTGAAGTTCTGTCCCCTCACGCTGAGCGAAATCGCGGCGCTGCCCGCTCGCACGCCCACAGGCGCCAACGCACTGACGACGGGCGAGACACCCTGCCCGACGGTTAATGTCAACGGGTTGCTGCGCTTGCCCTGGCTTGGGTCCCACGGATACGGGGTGTTTACCTCAATCGGCACGCTCTGCGAGGAGGCTATCAGCGAGGCGTCCACCGCTGCGTCCAGCTGCGTAGGACTGATGAAGGTCGTGGGCAGCGCGGAGCCGTTCCAAAGCACCACCGAGTACGGACGGAAACCGCGCCCCTCGGCGCGAAGCGTGAAGGACTCGCCGCCTGCGGTAACGGTCTCGGGTGAAATGGCATGTAGTTCTGGCGTGGGAATCATGCTGGCAGTGGATGCCAGCTCCGCCCGCCACGGTCCTCCCACAAAGCTGTTACCAACTATCACGTTGCCGTCGGCGGAGACATCATAAACCATTCCCAGCGGGTCGATTGGGTCGCCGCGCAGCTGAAGAGTGTCTTGAAAATACTGGCGCAAGTACTGCGGAGGTTGCCCGGTGTCGACCCAGATGACGGCAGCGTACCGCTCGCCCTCTGATCCATACCAGCCCGCCTCAGGGTCGTCGTTCGCAACGCGTACCATCCCCACGACGCGTGGACGTCCTTCTGCTCCCACCCAGACTCCGGCGATGCGCGGTAAGGTATTGCCCTGCGTAATCGGGGGGCCTGGCAGCCGCGGCAGCACTTGCAATCCGGTGCTTGCGCTCCATAAGAATGTCTGCCAGCCAGTGCTATCATCGTACGCGCCTGCCACCCACACGCCGTCTGCAGAAACCGCCTGCGGAAGTGCATAGTTGGGCAAATTGAAGGAGCCTCCACCGACCCGGTCCACAAACCCGTCCCGACGGGAACCGCTCCTATAACCAATCACCGTGCTCCCGTCGCGGGAAAGCCTCACAGGTTGTGCCGTGAATGTGAAACCTGTTCCCTGGCTGGGCCACGTCTTGAGGTCCGTATCGGAGGTCAGGTCACGCAACGCGCCGTAATTCCTCCAGAGAAGGAACAGGTTGCCCGAGTCATTCATGCTCCAGGCACTGCTGGGCGGCGCGAAGGTGCGAAATGTTCCGTCCCGATGCCAGACGAACGCGCTGTCTCCCAATCGTCCAACAGCAACTCCACCATCCGCAGAGACGCCGTCCGCACTGCCCCACAACCCGGGAAACATACGCCGCCAGCCATCGGTGATGCTCCACAACACCGCTTCAGCCGCCTCCGAAGTCATCATCCTCGCGGCGAAGACGTCGCCGTCACGTGATAACTGGCTTATGGACAGGGCACCTGGCGCCCTCAGGTACTCAAATATTTGCGCGCGCCCCGTTGTCAGATTGCCCAACAGCATCGAGGCAAGCACAAAAGCCATCCAGAACCATCGTTTCATATTGATTCCTCCTTGCAAAGAATTGACCTCAGTCTACTCTACCACCGTTACAAAAACGTTACAAATCGGCGGCAGTATATTTTTTCATGCAAAATACAGGTAGAATTGCTGGGGGCACCCAGACGGAACGAGGTGCGCGACTTACAACATACTCTCCAGCAGCGGCAGAAGATCGCTTATGGGGGTTTGACGCCTCTGCTGAACATGGTGCTGGATCTCGTCCTCGTTCAGGTGCGCTCGCAACGCGGCTTCAACCACTTGCTGGTATTCTGTCCGGACGGGCAGGTGCAGCCGCTCGCGCAGGGCGTCGCTGGTTCCCTTCAACTGTGCGCCTAACTCCGCATGTTGCCCTGTGTTCGCCAGCCGTAGGCTCAGTTCATCCAGTGCCTCCGCGATGCCCGGATAGTCCTGTATCTGCAGTCGCAGTTGCAGGCACTGTCGAAGATGCTCCATACCCACCTGATGTTCTCCCCGACAGTGGGCAAGCTGCGCCAGATTGTAATGCAAAAAGCCCCGCGCGTACCAGTCTGCTCCCTTCTCAGCCAGTGCCAGAGAGGAAAGATAGAAGGAGTTCGCTTTGTCGGCCTCCCCCGCCCTCAGCGCCAGGTTGCCCAGCCACATCTGCGCGTAGGTCATTGCCTCCACATCCTGTATCTCCTCCGCCAGCGCGAGGCTTTGTTGATAGGCGGCGCGCGCCTGTGAATAAACTTCTCGCCGGTAAAACACGTTGCCCAGCCACAGCTGCGCAAAGGCTTGACCCCCTCTGTCACCCTGTTTCTCGAATCGCTGCAAGCTCTCCGTCAGGCAGCGATCCGCCTCATCGAGGTCGCGTTGCATCCATGCCAGCGCGCCAGCACCCATCGCCACCCATGCCCACCAGCGCGAAACCTCGTCCTCCCCTGAAGCGTTGTAGGTGTCTAGCAGACGATGCAGCATCTGTCTGCCCTCCACCAGCACGCCGCGCATCATCCAGTACACCCAAAGCGACGCCGCCATGCGTAATGGGCGGGCATCCGTCTTCGTGCCATCCTGCTGCACCATGTTCTCCAGCGCGCTCAGCAGGTTCCGGTGTTCTCGCGCCAGACGGAATGCCCACTGTGCCACCATCGGTCCGGTGCGCTGTCTGTCTGCCTCTTCAGCAAGGTAGCTGTAGAACAGAGAGTGTCGAGCTCTGGCGTCCGCCGCGTCGTCACTGGCTTCCAAATACTCCTGTGCGAACAGGCGCACAGTCTCCAGCATCCGGTAGCGCGCTTCGCCATCGACCTCCTCCATCTGCACCAGCGAGTTCTCAATCAGCGCGTCCAGTATATCCAGCAGCGCTGCATCGGCGCGTCCGCTTTCAGTAGAGATAAATCCCGTCAGGACGCTTCGGGCTGCCGCAAGGTCCCATCCTCCCTCGAAAACCGATAGCATGCGGAACGGCTGGCGCATCTCCGGCGAAAGCAGGGCATAACTCCACTCCAGGGATGCCCTTAAAGACCGATGCCGCTCCGGCAAACAGGACTGCGGCGCACTCAACAGATCGGGATGCTTCTGCAGAGAGTGCAGTATCTGCTGCGGCGGCAGCACACGCACCCGCGACGCCGCGAGTATAAGCGCAAGCGGTACCCCCTCCAGACGCTCGCAGATCTCCGCTATGGGGGCGGCGTTCTGCGCGTTCCACTCGAATCCCGGACGCACCTGTTGTGCCTGTGCCAGAAACAGCTGCACACTGGGGCACTGCAGGAGAGAAGTTAGAGGAACCTGCATGGAACCCGCCTCACCGTCCGCTTTCCACGCGCCGGCGAAGGGCGTCTCCAGCGGTTGCACCCGCACCACTCTCTCGCCAGGCAATCCCAGCGGGCATCGCGAGGTAACCAGCACGCGCAGTGCCGGCAACTGCTCCAGCAATTTCTGGACTACCTGCTTTCCACTCACGTCCACCTGCTCGCAATTATCCAGCACCAGCAGGGCGGGGACGTCACCCAGCACCCGTGCGACCTCTTCCTCCACGTTACCGGCTTGTGGGGGAATACCAGTCGCCTGCAGGATACGTTCCAGCAATAATACACCGCCGTTCACATCGATGACGTCGACAAACCACACGGGGTGCTGTGTTTGTGTGATGAACCGTCGCGCCACCTCGATCGCCAGGCGGGTCTTACCTATCCCTCCTGCTCCCACCAGCGTGATAAGCCGCTCGGTGCTGTCCGTCAGCAGGTGCAGTAAGCGGGTGACCTCGTGCTCTTTCCCTAACAGCTTGCCCGAGACGGCGGGTAACGCGCTTCGGCACAGTGTGTGCGTAGTCTCGTGCGCCTGAAGCGCAGCAGACTGTACCGCCTGCGCCAGCATCAATGTTTCGCGGGACGGTGCCGACGTCAGCTCATCCTGCAGCAACCGCTCCCATTCTGCGTACGCTTTGCGCGCCTCAGCCGGATAGCCCCTTGCCAGATGGATGCGAACGAGCGCCAGATGTGGCTCCTCCCGCAATGGATCCTGCGCGATGCCGTTCAGCGCATATTCCAGTGCGATATCCAGATCTCCCTCAGCCTCCACTATCTTCACGAGCTCATCCAGCGCGCGGAAATAGCGCTCGGAAATCTGTTGCTGCAGCTGTAGCACCCAGTCCTCGTAGTAGCCCTTCAGTGGCATGTCGGTGTACAAACGCACCGCTCGGGCAAGATGCTCTCCCCGCTCCGAGACGCTGCTGCTGTGACGGGCAAGGCGCAGGCTCCTCTCCATCATCTGCAGGTCTGTGGCTACCGCCGACGTCCGCAGACCGATGCCGAAGTTGTCGGTGTAAAAGACGCTTTCCGGCGCGACTCCGCGATCTTGCAACAGCTTTCGCAACGCACTGAGCGAAACTCGCAAACTGGTACGACCGCTCTCAGTACCGCTGTCGGGCCACAGCAGGTCTATCAATACCTCACGGGGATGGGATTGGTGCAGGTGGGTCGCCAAATAAGCCAGCAAAAGCGCGGTCTTCTCGGTACGAAAGCGGGTGATAACCTGCTCCCCCACAATCAGGCGCAAGCCACCGAAAACCTCGACCCTGCATAGTGTTCCTGACAAAGGGTGTCATCTCCTCTTCTTGCCGTGTGCGCAGCAGAAGCACATCCCCAAAAGAACACCGGCAGGCGAAGCGGTGGAGTGAGTGTCGCCTCTTTCCTGCCGGTGTTTGGATACCTCTCAGTAAGCCTTCCCGCCCATTTCCTCGCGCAAGCGGGCGATGAAAGCGTCCAGCGTCATTGCGCCCTGGTCGCCTGCGCTGCGCTTGCGTACGGAAACGGTCTGGTTTGCCATGTCTCGGTCACCCACGACCAGCATATACGGGATTTTCTGCAGTTCCGCCTCGCGCACTTTGAAGCCCGTTTTTTCGTTGCGGGCATCCACCTCCACGCGGAAGCCCTCTTCTTCCAGACGCTGGCGAATTTGCTGCGCGTACGGCACATGCCGGTCGGCGATAGGCAGCACGATCACCTGCACCGGCGCGAGCCACAGCGGGAAGGCTCCTGCGTAATGCTCGATCAGGATGCCGATGAGCCGCTCCAGTGAGCCGAACGGCGCACGGTGTATCATCACAGGACGGTGTGGCTGACCATCGGGACCGATATATTCCAGGTCGAAGCGCTCCGGCAGCGTGTAGTCCACCTGCACCGTGCCCAGCTGCCACATCCTCCCCAGACAGTCTTTGGCAAGGAAGTCCAGCTTGGGCCCGTAGAACGCCGCCTCGCCTTCGGCGATGGTGTACTGGATGCCCATGTGTTGCACTGCCTGCAGGATGGCTTGCTGCGCCTGTTCCCATGCCTCATCGCTGCCCACGTACTTGTCGCTCTTCGGATCGCGCAAGCCCACGCGAGCGTGGTATTCCTCCAGCCCCAGCCGCTCAAACACATAGAGCACCAGTTCCACCACGTTTTTGAACTCGTCTTCCAGCTGGTCTGGCGTGACGAAGATGTGCGAATCGTCCACCGTGAAGCCGCGCACGCGAGTCAACCCACCCAGCTCACCGCTCTGCTCATAGCGGTATACCGTGCCGAACTCCGCCAGGCGCAACGGCAGGTCGCGGTAACTGCGCGTTTCCGACTTGTAAATCTGGATGTGGTGCGGGCAGTTCATCGGCTTGAGCATGTACTCCTCGTCTTCCACCTGAATCGGGTGGAACATGCTCTCCTGATACTTGTACCAGTGCCCGCTGGTCTTATACAGGTCGAGCTTGCCGATGTGCGGAGTCACCACTGGCAGGTAACCGCGTTTCAACTGTTCCTTCTTGAGGAAGGTTTCCAGCGTGTCGCGCAGGATAGCCCCTTTGGGAAGCCACAGTGGTAAGCCGCTACCCACCTCCGGGCTGATGAGGAAGATACCCAACTCCCTGCCCAGTTTGCGATGGTCTCGCCGCTTGGCTTCCTCCATGCGCTGCAGGTAGTCCTGCAGTTCCTCCTCCGTGAACCAGGCGGTTCCGTACAGGCGGGTCAGCATTTTGTTTCGAGCATCGCCACGCCAGTACGCCCCCGCAATGGAGAGCAGCTTGAAATGCTTAATCTGGCTGGTACGCTCCACATGCGGACCCCGGCACAGGTCGATGAAATCGCCCTGCCGATAGAAGCTGATGGTTTCCTCTTCGGGGATTTCCTCGATAATCTGCACCTTGTAGTCCTGCCCCAGTTCCCGCACCAGTTTGAGCGCGTCGATACGGGGAAGTTCGATGCGTTCGATAGGCAGGTCGCGTGCCGCAATTTCGCGCATCCGCTCCTCGATGCGGGGCAGGTCGTCTCCTGTAATCGGCTGCGGCGGGTCCACATCATAATAGAAGCCGTCCTCAATGGGGGGACCGATTGCCAGCTTGGTGCCGGGGAACAGCTCACAAACAGCCTGAGCCATCAGATGCGCCGTACTGTGGCGCAACGTCTCCAGGTCGGTCATCGTCGCCTGAGCCATTTTCGAGAACACTCCTGCGAGTGAAGTCAACGCCTGTACGAACGGCGCTGCGATGGTATTATACCACATGTGCACTCTTTTACTTGACATTGCGACAGAGGTAGTGTTAGGATACCATAGCACCTGGGGTAATTCAGCATAGGAACAGGGAGCAATGTCTTATGAAGCAGTTCGAGGCTGTCCGCAAGGCGATGGAAGACCTTGGGGGATATGCAACTCTGGTGCAGATCTACCAGAAAGCCCTCAGTTACCCGGAAGTCGAGTGGGTCACAAGAACCCCGCAGGCAAGCGTTCGTCGTATCCTTCAACAGCGCAGCGAGTTTTTCAAGATTCGTCCCGGTTTATGGGGACTTCGGGCACGTCGGCGTGAAATCCTGAGGGCGTTGCAAATTGGTGACGAGGCAACTCCTGCGCAATTAGAAGCCTTTGACCACACCTACTACCAAGGTATCATCGCAGAATGGGGCAACCTGTTGCGTTACCACACTTACGTTCCCCCTCAGGATCATAATCGACCTTTCTTGGGGAAGCGTCTACGAGACTATGCTACCATAGAGAGCATCCCACCTTTCACTTATCCAGACCTAACGAAGAGAGCCAGTACGGTGGATGTTATCTGGTTTGCGGAGTTCATGAACCACCTATTCCCCGTGCGCATGTTTGAGGTCGAGCACACGACCGATTTCCATAACTCGCTGATCAAATTCAGGCACTTTACCCTCTTCAAGGTTGAGTTCTACGTAGTCTCACCGGCACACAGGAGACGGGAGTTTGAAGAGAAAATAGTTCGCGACCATCTGGACCTGAGCACGTCGGTCAAGTTTGTCGCATATGAGGCTTTGGCGAAAGTGTACAGCAAGGAAATCGAACGGCTGCAGGCATATTTAGAAGCAGGGCTAGCGCCTTTGTGACTGGAGTAGGCGAGCGCCGGTGGGGGGCGCCTCGTCGGGAGGTTCGCCCTCCAAAGACGCAGGCTAAAACCGACCTCTGACATGTTTCGATCACCCCTTGGCACCTTGACTCTCCCCGTTTTTGCAGGATAGAATCAAAACCCGTAGTTTCACAGGAGAAGGTAACAGATGCGCTCTATCCGAACGGTTTCCGTTGTTATTGTGTTTATCCTTGCCGGATGTGCCATAGTCTGGTATCTTTACCGCACGGGCTATCCTCTGCCCGCGCCTCTCACACGTGTCATCCCCGTTCGCCCGCCCGTACCCGAAGGCATCCTTATCCACCACTCTGCGACACCCTTTCGCCTGAAAGGACGCATGGTGGATGCGAAAAAGATAGATGAAATGCACCAGCAACGAGGTTTTAGTATAGTTTGTGGCGACAAAACGTATCATATTGGCTATCACTACGTGATACTGCCAGATGGACGGATCCAGCCCGGTCGTCCAGAAAACTGTCACGGAGCTCATTCTGGTAGCAGTTACTACAACAGCAGGTACCTCGGTATCTGCCTCATCGGAGACTTCGATAGCCACGGACGGTGGAATGGCAGACGAAGTGCTAAAGAACCAACTCCAGCGCAGATACAGTCGCTGGTGAAGCTCTGTGCCAAACTGATGCAGAAATACAATATCCCCCTGCAGAACGTACGTCGCCACCGCGATGTCAGCCAAACCTACTGCCCGGGTGACCGTTTTCCCTACAGGCGGGTGCAGATGCTCATCGCGCAGGAACTAGAGAAGCGAATACAGAATGCTTCCGTAACACAACCAACCCGTTAACTGCCGGAGGAGAATAGATGCCGGAAGTCTCTTTTGACCGCTTCTACCGTTACGAAGACCTGACGCGCATTCTACAGGCATATGCGGAAGAGTACCCCCACCTCGTGCGCGTGGAAAGCGCAGGGAAAAGCTACGAAGGACGCGATATCTGGGTGGTGACCGTTACCCGGTTCGATACGGGTGCGGATACCGAGAAGCCTGCTTTTTGGGCAGATGGTAACATCCATGCGACAGAGGTCTCCGCTTCCAGTGCGGTGCTTTATCTGCTGAACAAGCTCTGCACGCAGTACGGACAGGACGCGGACATCACGCGCGCACTGGATACACGCGCCTTTTATCTGTGCCCGCGCGTGAACCCGGACGGTGCGGAATGGGCGCTGGCAGACAAACCCAAACTCATTCGTTCTAGCACCCGCCCGTATCCCTATGATGAGGAGCCCATCGAGGGATTACGTCAGGAAGATATCGACGGGGACGGACGGATGCTTACCATGCGTATCCCTGACCCAAACGGTGCATGGAAGATCTCGCCAGATGAGCCGCGCCTGATGGTGCGCCGCGACCCTACCGAGACAGGCGGACAGTATTATCGCTTGCTTCCCGAAGGCATGATAGATAACTACGACGGTGTTTTGATACCCCTGCAGCGCAAGAAGGAGGGGCTGGACCTCAACCGCAACTTCCCGGCAAACTGGCGACAGGAAAAGGAACAACGCGGCGCGGGACCGTTTCCGACCTCCGAGCCAGAGGTGCGGGCAATAGCGCAGTTTATCGCCTCTCATCCGAACATCACCGGCGCAGTCACTTTCCATACCTATGGCGGCTTGCTACTGAGACCATTCAGCGATAAACCCGATGAAAAGTTTCCCGCCGAAGACCTCTGGACCTACCAGAAAATCGGTCAGAAGGGTACCGAACTGACCGGCTATCCGAATATCTCCGTGTATCACGATTTTCGCTACCACCCCAACGAGGTCATCACGGGCGTGTTTGACGACTGGATGTACGAGCATCTGGGCGTGTTCGCGTGGACGGTGGAAATCTGGAGCCCGCAGAGACAGGCGGGCATCACCGACTACAAATACATCGACTGGTACCGCGAGCATCCGTTTGAAGATGACCTGAAGATGCTGCGATGGAGCGATGAGGTGCTGGAAGGCATAGGCTACGTAGACTGGTATAAGTACCAGCACCCCCAGCTAGGCGAGGTGGAAATCGGCGGGTGGAACGCGCAATACGCCTCCCGTAACCCTCCGCCTCAGTTTCTGGAGAAAGAGATTGCTCCACTGGCGGACTGGGTGATATGGCAGGGGCTGATTTCGCCCAGGCTGGAGATTCTGGAAGCCAGCGCGACCCCGCTGGGCGGCGGTGCATACCGTATCCGCCTGGTAGTGCATAACACCGGCTGGTTACCAACGTACGTAACCAAGACCGCTCTGGAGAACAAGGTAATCCGTGGCGTGGTGTGCGAAATAGAGCTGCCTGAAGGAGCCGCTCTGGAGACGGGTAAGCCCCGTGAGGAGCTGGGACAGCTGGAAGGGCGAGCTTACAAATCATCAGCTCCTACCGGCTGGGTTGCCGACCCCACCGACGACCGTTTGAAGGCGGAATGGGTGGTACGTGCTCCCAACGGCGGCGAGGTGAAGGTCACGGCGCGTCACGAGCGAGCGGGAACAGTAAGGACGAGTATTCGGTTGCAGTAGCAGTCTACCGCCCTGTCAGCCGCCCGGACACGATGGAATGCGGTGGCAGCTTTTTGCCCTGCTTGCTTACTTCTGCACCGATCGCGTTCAGCCAGAGCAGCTCGTTCGGGGCGCACAACGCCCAGTTCACTCTGTACTTCGCGTACATCGGAAAAACCTCCGCTGCCCATGCATTTTCGCGGTATAATGTAAATGGATAGCAAATTCGTATCTGCTGAAAGATGAAGGCTCCACAACACCAAACGCATCGCAAGGCAAGGGCGCGGCTACGACTGGCACGCGACCGTATTGCACGTGCAGATTACGGCTCGGCAATCCTTTTCCTGCGCTCCGCGCTGAAGCGGCTGGAAAAAGAACCCGCCTCCGCCTCCGACCGCGCTCAGTGCTATATCGAGCTGGCTCGGTGTTATAACCTGCAAGGTGAACACGACTCGGCAATCCCCTACTGTCGTTGGGCGCTGAATCTGCTCCGGCAGGAGTGGGATGCGGAGCTGGCTCAGGCTGAGGCGGAGATGGAGCTGGGTATCGCACTGCTGCACACCGGCGAGTGGCGTCAGGCACAACGTTACCTTGCCCGTTCCTACCAGACCTTCGAAGCACATCACCTCTGGGCGAAAGCGGCGCGTTGTGTGGAGAATATAGGAACACTGGCAAAGCGACAGGAACAGATAGTACGCGCAATTAACGCCTTCAGCTACGCCCGGCACCTTTACAGACAGGTGGAAGACCTTGCCGGTGTGCACCGCACGGAAAGCCAGCTACGTGAGCTAATTCCCAAAGAGTAGGAGTACATCGTTGCCCTCGTCTCGATTTCCTGTGCGGGCAATAGTGTTTGACTTCGTCAATACGCTGGTGCCGTTGCGCGAGCCAGAGTTCCTGCGCATCCTGCAGGGCGTTTACGAGTATGTGCATCCCGCTGCTCCTCATGTACCCTTTGATGCCTTTGTACAGCACTATGTGCATATCCGGGACGAACAGTATGCACGGAACCTGCCCGAATTACGGGAGAATGACTTCTACGAACGCATGGCAACCCTCTGGCAACGACTGACCGGTACACCCGCAAATCCCAAACGGGTGTACAACATGATGACGCACTACGCACTTGCGTTCGAGAAGGCGGTGGCGCCGGCAGCGTACCTGACCCCTCTGCTTTGTCAGCTCTCACAACGGTATCTGCTGGCAGTGCTTTCTAATTATCCGTATGCCCCGTGTGTACACAGGGTACTGAACCGGCACGGTCTATCGCGGTATCTGTCGTGCATCGTGGTGTCTGCAGATGTGGGGATAGTGAAACCCAGTCCCGATTTGTTCAAGATTACCCTGTACCAGTTAGGGGTATCTGCCGACGACGCAGTCTATGTAGGAGATGACTGGTGTGCGGATGTAGTGGGAGCCTCTCGCGCTGGAATGCGCAGTATCTACACCCGTGAATGGCGCTTAGAACCAGACCCATGTGAGAACAACCACTCCGATGCATCCCCCGTTGCCCGGATATCCTCGCTCGCCGAATTGCCGGATGTGTTGATAAGAGGATGACCATAGCCCCATAACGAACAATAGATACACACGCCATACCCAGAGGTGAAACCAATGCAAGCAGTCAGGCTTATGATCCAGCCCGGCACAACTTCGCGTAACAACTGCCCACTTTCTCTGCCTGTAACAGGCGAAACCGGTGGAATGTACTGGCTTTCTACAGGAGGCTTGCGCCTGCCGGTTCAGAGCGTGGGCAACGAACTGTGGTGCCTGTTCCCCGAACTACCTGCAGGTGAAACCGTCACCGCGACGCTGGAGAAGAGTGAAGGGGAACATCCGCATCGGGTGAGCGTGGAAGAAAGCGAAGACCGCATCGTCATATACACCGACGGCAAATTGTTCACCGCTTACATTAAGGCTGGCAACCCCGCGCGCCCCTGTTTTTATCCCCTGCGCGGTCCGGGCGGAGTGAGCGTTACACGTCACTGGCCGATGCGCCACGATGTGCCCGGCGAGACCAATGACCACGTGCACCATCGTTCCATGTGGATTGCCTTTGGCGACGTGAATGGGGTCGATAACTGGAGCGAAGAGCCGGGGCACGGTTACACGCTGCACCGTCAGACCCTCACCACTTACAGCGGGTATGTATGCGGCGGTTTCGAAACGCTGAGCGACTGGACAGACTGCCATGGGAAGAAATTGCTGGAGCAACACCTGAAGGTACGGGTCTTCCCGTTGCCCGATGACGAACACCTCGTGGATGTGGAAGTGACCCTGACCGCTACGGAGGGCGATGTACGTTTCGGTGACACCAAAGAAGGGGGAATCCTCTCAGTACGGGTGGCGTCCTCAATGGATGTGCCTCGCGGGGGACGAATAGAGAACTCCGAAGGCGGAGTCAACGAGCCGCAAACCTGGGGTAAGCGAGCGCACTGGTGCGACTACAGCGGACAGGTGGAGGGGATTCCTGTGGGCATCGCCATCATGCAGCACCCTTCCAGCTTCCGTCACCCGGCATGGTGGCACGTACGCGACTACGGACTGATGACTGTCAACCCCTTCGGTCTGGCAGCATTTACGCAGGGACAGGAGCACGGCGATTACACTTTGCCGCACGGCGAAAGCCTGCGCTGGCGGTTCCGCGTGTGTATCCACAGGGGCAACGCGACGGAAGGTAAGGTCGCCCAGCGGTGGAATGACTTCGTAAACCCGCCGGTGGTGGAAGTGGCAGACTGAGACGGCTACAGGTAAACTGTGGTAAAATATTACCAGCAAGGATGTGCTGCGACAGCAGCGGGAGGGACACGATGTTCGGGAGCCTCGGCTTTAGCGAAGTGATGATGATACTCATCATCGGGCTGATTATCTTCGGTCCGAAGAAGCTGCCCGAGATAGGTCGTTCGCTGGGCAACGCCATCCGCGAGTTTCGGCGTGCTTCTAACGACATCATGAACACCCTTTCTCTGGAAAACGAGTACAGCAGCACCACGCGCCGAAGCTATTCGGACTACAGTAGCTACAGCGAGCCGAGCAGCTACACGGACCAGACGGTCTCACAGAGCGACATCGTGGCAGATGATGTCAACGTCGCCCCCAGCCCGGAAGAGCCGTACAGCAACGTGTATGGCGAATCCGATACCGAGACAGCTTCCGGGGCTTCCTCCGACAAGGTACGCTCCAGCCACCGTCGCGTGCTGGCTACGCCACGCCCGTTCGTAGCACATCGGAATACGCGAAGGAGAGTGTAGATGTATACCTTTCTGGTCATCGTTCAGGTGCTGTTTGCCATTGCGCTTATCTTCATCGTCGCGATGCAGACCACGCGGCATGAGGGATTGTCAGGCACGGTTGGCGGGCAGGTAAGTTCGCAATTTCGCGGCAAGCTGGGACGCGATGAGCAGCTGGCGATGATTACCCGCTACATCGCAGTGGGCTTCTTCGTTATCAGCTTGCTCGTTGCTATAGCCAGTCCGAAATAAGCGGAGTGATAGCGGTGTCACACCGCGTGCAACACGCCGCTGCGCTGGGTTGGTTCGCCCTCGTGGCGGCGTGTGTTTTTTGGAGGATTGTTTTTGCGCAGCAGGTGCTCTACTGGGGCGACATCATGCTCTACTTCCTGCCCATGACCACCTTTGCTGCACGCTGGCTGACGCAGGGGATACTGCCTCTATGGAACCCGCACACACTCTTCGGACAGCCGTTTGTGGGTAACCCGCAAGAGTGGCTTTTCTACCCATCTACGCTATTTCTGACCCTGTGGCATCCTGCCCGCTACCTTTCGTGGAACGCCGTGCTGCATCTCTGGCTGGGTGGTGTGGGCATGTGGTTGTTCCTGCGCTCGCTGGAGGTTCCCTTCCGTTCCGCGTTGCTGGGCAGCACTGCCTGGATGCTGTGTGGAGCCTTCGTGCCGCGGGCACAGTTCCCCGGCATGTTCCAGACTATAGCATGGATGGGATGGCTGATGTGGTCGGTGGAGCGGCTGCGGCAGGCGAACAGCGCGGTGAATGTAGCGATACTGGCTGTAACAGTTGCCCTGCTTCTTTTGGCGGGGCACGCGCAGGTCACCTACATGGCACTACTGCTCGCGGCGGCTTGGGCAGGCTGGTGGATGGTGAGGGATGGCTGGCGTTTACTGCCATCGTTGTTGCTCGGCGTTGCAGGCGGGCTGCTATTGTCTGCCGCACACTGGCTGCCGATGCTTCAGCTGCTGCGCGAAACACCCCGAATGAACCTCTCGGTATGGGGAGCAGACCGCTTTCCCCTGCGCCCCGAACAGATACCTCTGCTCTTGGTACCGGAGCTGTACGGCACGCCATGGCAGGGCAACTGGCTGGGGAGAGGCAACTACTGGGAAGTCGCTTGCACTGTGGGCATTTTGCCTCTGATGGTGGCATTTGCGGCATGGAAAGCGCGTGCAGAGGCACGTTTCTGGCTGGTTGTCGCCGGGTTAAGTCTGTGGCTGGCGATAGGCGCGTCCGCAGGGCTCTACATCGTCGCCTATTACCTGCTGCCTGGACTGAAAGCTTTTCACGACCCCGCCCGCTGGCTCATCGTGACCGACTTTGCGCTGTGCGTCGCCGCCGCGCTGGGTTGGGAACATCTGCATTCTTCGCGCAAGTGGTTACTGCTGCCTCTGGCGCTGATAATTCTGGCGTCGCTCTGGGCTTGGCAGGGGGTAAACATCATCGAGTGGGCAGCGCGCCACGATACCATCCGCGCCAGCCGACCAGAGACCGTCTCCCCCGCCCTCGTCTCTTCGGCTCATGCGACTGCGATTACCGGTCTTCTGCGAGCGATTGTGGTAGCGCTGTTTGCCGTGCTCATTTTGCGCCTCGCGCTATCACGCCGCTGGTGGGCGGCAATGCCGTTACTTCTTTTTGAACTGTTGCCCCTGGCGATGCCTGCCAATCCTGCTGCAGACATCACGGCATTCACCGAACCGCCCCGCTCCGTCCAAACGGTCTCACGTACCGGGGGCAGGCTTCTCGTGCCCGAGCAGGTGCCCATGTGGCGCAAGTACGTGAGCTATGTGGACTACGGTCCGAACACACCCGAATACCTGCGCCGCTGGCAGGAGATGCTCGGCTCCAATATGGGCATGATGTGGGAAGTGTCTGAGGCATCGGGCTATGAGCCGGTGGCGGTCGAACGAGCGGTGAGGTACTACATACACCTGGCACAAGAGTGGAAACGGTCGCCACCGGATGGTCGGCTACTGCAGAAGTTGCAACGGGCAGGTATCGGGGCGGTGGCAACAGGCAAAACCGCCGACACCTGGCGGGTGTTCTCCCTGCCCTTTGAGCCGATGCGGGCGTGGATGGCGGCAACCGGTGAACGGTTGCCCGTGTGTGACCTATCGCCTCAGCAAATAGAGATGTCAAATGTACCCGCCGGTGACCTGGTGCTTGCCGACACCGCCTATCCGGGCTGGAAGGTATGGGTCAACGGTAAATCCCATCGTTACCGTATCTTCGACGGCATGTTTCGTGTGGTCACCGTAGCCGCTCCCAACTCGCGCATGCTCTGGCGCTACGAACCCGATACGTTCCGTACGGGACTGTATCTGTCGTTGCTGGGAAGCGCGGTCGTTACCGGTACCCTCGTGTTTGGGCTTCTGGCAGGGAAACCATGCGATGCTACGGAATAGAGTTTCCGGTAAAACTGCCTTAATATAAGGAGACGTAACCGATGGTGTTGCCTGTCTACACGGCTTTCGTCATTGCCTGCGCGCTGTTGTGCGCGGCGTGCTCTGCACAGACTCCTCAAGAACTACCCGCCTTCGACTTCACCGATGCCGGAACCGTCGCCGAATGGCAACCCACACACCACATCTCACGCATCAGCCATTCGCCCGAGGGCATGGTCATCGAAATCGGCGGATACGACCCCTACACGCATGGTCCCGTGCGCCAGTTTCCTGAAAACGTCCCGCTCTGGCTGGAGATTCGCCTGAAGAGCGATCAAACCGGTACACTGCAAATCTTTTACGCGAGGGAGGGACAGGGCACTGCTGAAGAACGCTCGGCGCGCCGCTTCGTCAACACGACCGACTGGGTGACACTGCGAATGCCCCTGCCCGCTCTGGGCCCCCGCGCGTGGATACGGATAGACCCACCGGGCACATCCGGCAAATGCACCATAGCCTACATACGCTTCGCGCCGCGCATCACACCATCATCGCCGCAGTGGCAACCTCCTGCAGTAGAAACCATACCGGCGGATGCCCCTAAAGTAACCTCCGGCGCATTGCAAGTATCCTTCCATCCTGACCGCACGGATACACTGCTGGTCTCCGTAAAAGGTCAGCCGATGGCAACAGGGTGGAACAGGGCACAGCTGTGTTACGACGCTGGAGACACCGCACGCTGGTTGTCACTGCATCAGGTGGCAACCGCTTCGCTGGCTAAAGAGGGCAACAGGGTGAGAATAACCCGCACCTTCCGCGACCCCGATGGCGCAACATGGAAAATCGAACAGGTCTTTGCTCCATCCGCGCAAAAGGACACGGTAGACGTGCGTACGGTCGTCATCGTGGACCGCGACCGACAGGTGTACTTCCTTCCCATGCTGGTGCTTTTCCCGGGCGTAGGTTCCTTCGGAAGCGAAAAGGGACAGGCATTGTTCGCCGGGATCGAGTATCTGGAGAACGAGCCGAGCAGTTCAGAAGCGGACATTATCGGTCCTGCATCCAAACGGCAGGTTCCCGACAGCGTGAAGATTACCGCCCCGCTGATGGTGGTTCAGGCGCAGGGGCGATATGTAGGTATCATCTGGCAACCTTCCAGTCACTTCAGCGCGCTATTCGACTCCCCGGACCGCATCTTCCGGTCTGGCGGGCACGTGATGGGTGTGCTTTACCCCGGCTCCAACGGCGATAACCGCGAAGAAGGCAACCTCCTCCCCTACTTCCCCGAAACCTTAACCGCAAACACGCCGCTGGTGCTGGATGCGGCCATTATCGGTGGCGAAGGCGATACGGTCGTTTCGGCAGTACAGCAGTATGTACGCCTACGCGGATTGCCACCCGTGCCCGATACCGGACTGGATGCACAGGAATATCTCAGACTGGCGGCAACAGGATGGCTGGACTCGAAGATACGGGAAGGTAACCTCTATCGCCATGCTTACTGGCCCGGTTTTAACCCTCAGCCAGCAGCGGATGCGGCGATGTGGATGGAGTGGATTGCCGCGCATATCCGGCAAAGCGATATTGCCCGTCGGCTGCGCCAGGCGGCACAGGAAGCCATTGCCGTTGTGCCCAAAGAGCAGTATCTGTTCAGTCGGGTGTCGCATGTGGCGTTTCCGGTGGTTCCTCTGCTATACGGCGCAGTGCCCGAAAGCATCGAAGCCGCCCGCCGCAGTGGGCGCGACTTGCTGCGCTCGTTCCAGCCAGATGGCACAGTGCTTTACGAACCGCGTCCTGGCGGTACCGACTACGCCCGTACGCACTGGGAGCGCACCGCAAACGGACTCACAGCGGCGGTGCTGGTCCGCCTACTGGAAATGGCACTGTACAGCGGCGACAGGGAGCTGATAGCAGAAGGACTTCGACGGCTGGAACAGTTCAAGCGATTTGACAACACCGTGCCGCGTGGCGCGCAGACATGGGAGATGCCTCTCCATACGCCGGATATTCTCGCATCCGCGCACATTGTGAAGGCATACGTTATCGGCTACGAGCTCACGGGTAACCCGGAGTTCCTGCGCCGAGCACGCTACTGGGCATGGACAGGTGTGCCCTTCCCATACCTCATCAACCCTACAGGACAGCCAGTCGGACCTTACAGCACCATTGCCGTCTTAGGGGCGACCAACTGGCACGCGCCCGTATGGTTTGGACAACCCGTGCAGTGGTGCGGGCTGGTGTATGCAGATGCCCTGTACTGGCTGGCACGCCTGGAGCCAAAAGCGCACTGGAAGCGCATTGCCGACGGCATCACCGCTGCCGGCATCCAGCACACATGGAAGGACGACCCCGACCGGCAGGGTTGCTTGCCGGATTTCTACCACCTGCGTGAACAGCGCAGTGATGGTCCGGCGATTAACCCGGGTACGGTGCAGGCAAATGCCGTCCGCCTGTATAACCTGCCCGCGGTCTACGATTACCGGGTGCTGCGCAACAACGGGACGATTATCCACGCGCCCGGCACAATCACGGTACTTGCCGACCGCAAAGGCAGTTGTAAGTTCGAGGTTAAAAGCTGGACAGATAAACCATACAAACCATACTACGTGCTGGTGAACGGGCTGACCAGACAGCCACAGGTCAAGCTGAACGGGCAATCGGTGGCTCTCGCCAGCCCACACCAGTTCCTGCACGATGGTGGCAATCTGATCCTGCAGGTGCAAGGCGAAACGGAAGTAGAGATTACCATTCGATAAAGGAGGTCAATATGCGTTCGAGAAGTGCCTGGGTGTGGATCACGGGATTCTGGCTGCTGCTCGCAGCCAATGCGTTCGCCGACGTGCGTCTGGCACGCATATTCAGCGACCATGCGGTGCTACAAAGGGGCAAACCTGTTCCTGTGTGGGGCACCGCAGAACCCGGCGAGAAGGTCACAGTGGAGTTCCGCGGACAGAAGATAAGCACCGTTGCCGGTGACACCGGAGAATGGCGCGTCACGCTCAAGCCGATGCCCGCGGGAGGTCCCTTCCAGATGACCGTCCGGGGCAACAACACAGTGGTGCTTAATGACGTGCTGGTTGGCGAAGTGTGGGTGGCTTCAGGGCAATCCAATATGGAGTGGCCCGTCGCGCTTTCCAACAATGCCGAGCAGGAAATCGCGCAGGCAAACAACCCGCAGATTCGGCTCTTCGTGGTACCCAAAGCGGTTGCCGACCGTCCACTTAAAGACCTGAGCGGCGGTGCATGGCAGCCATGCACGCCCGAAACGGTGCGCAACTTCTCGGCGGTGGGTTACTTCTTCGCACGGGAACTGCAACGTGCGCTGAAAGTGCCAGTGGGAGTCATCGAAACCGCCTGGGGCGGAACTCCTGCCGAGTCGTGGACGAGCAAGCCCACACTGATGGCGCATCCCTCTTTGCGCTACCTGCTGGAAAACTGGCAGCGCGCCGAGGTGGACTATCCGCAGGCTCTGGAAAACTACCAGAAGCAACTCGCCGAGTGGGAGAGGGCGGCAGCCCAGGCGCGCGCCGAAGGTAAACCCGAACCGAAGAAACCCGATCCACCGCAAGATCCCCGTACCAATCCATGGAAGCCATCCGGACTGTTCAACGCCATGATCGCACCTATCGTGCCCTACGCCATCCAGGGCGCTATCTGGTATCAGGGTGAATCGAACGCCGGCAGGGCATACGAATACCGTACTCTGTTCCCTGCCATGATTCAGGACTGGCGCGAAGCATGGGCACAGGGCGATTTCCCCTTCCTGTTCGTGCAGCTGGCAAATTTCATGGCAGCCAAGCCTGAGCCGGGCGAAAGCGCATGGGCGGAGCTGCGCGAGGCACAGCTGATGACCCTCTCCCTGCCCAAGACGGGTATGGCAGTGGCTATCGACATCGGCGATGCGAACGATATCCACCCTCGCAACAAGCAGGACGTGGGCAAACGCCTTGCGCTGAACGCACTGGCAATCGCCTACGGCAAGAAGGTGGTATACTCCGGTCCCATCTATGAGCGGATGAAACGCGAGGGCAATGCCATTCGCCTCTACTTCAAGCATGTGGACGGCGGTCTGACTACCCTCAACGGCGAACCGCTCAAGGGCTTCGCCATCGCTGGCGCGGACCGCAAGTTTGTGTGGGCGGAGGCGCGTATCGATGGCAACACGGTAGTGGTGTCCAGTCCCCAGGTGCCGGAACCGGTAGCGGTGCGCTATGCATGGGCGGACAACCCTGTGTGCAACCTGTACAATCGGGCAGGACTTCCCGCCTCTCCTTTCCGCACGGATGACTGGCCCGGCGTGACTCAGCAAAGGAAGTAACCCTCGCCGCCTCCCCTCTTCATGTAAGAGGGGAGGCTCCCGAACGTCACAACTTCAGATTTGGAGCCGCTCCACCTCTTTCAGAAACGCCTCTGCCTCGCTCACACTGCGGAACCCTTCGCCAACGGTCAGCCATACGCCCTTCGCGCCCACAGCTTTCAGCACAGTGAGTGCATCTTCAGCGGTTTCGGCGAGTACCTGCAGGCTCTTTCCTGCCTGCAGACAGCGGCGGTACACCTCTATCCAGCGCGAAGCCGGTCCCTGCCCGGCACCATAAACCCACTGCACTGCGTGCAGATTGGGGATGTCCAGTATCAGGTCTAAATGCTTCAATGCGCCCACACCGTCCAGATGGAAGATGCTTCGTTCCAGAGGCTTCATCTCAAACAGTATGTCAGGCAGGATCATCTCTCGCGCCATTTCGGGCGAGACCATGAGCCAGAAGTCACAGCTGGGCACGTAGTACCTACCCTCATGATAGGTGTTACACCAGGTGGTAGAGCCGAAGCCCGCCGCCGATATCTTCGCATAGCTGCGCTCGAAGCTCTGCACGAACGCCTCCGCCACATGCCTGCCCGCCTGCATGATAAGTTCAGGATGGTCAACTAAATCTATACATAAGGTCTGAGGATCGCGCAGCGCAGCGAGGATGTCGTAGTTGCCGTGAAGGTCCGTAATGCCCACAATGTACCGCCCCTCGCACCGCTCGATGGCGTAGTCGGTCATGCGCTCGATAACCTGCCAATAGGGGTTGTCGAAGTCCGGCTCCATCTCCAGAATTCGATACCAGTCGTCCGGCTCATGTACCACCGGTTTAGACCAGCTGGTGCTTTCTGAGAACTCCAGTTCACAACCGAACAGCGTGGCGGTGATTTCGGGTCCCAGGTTGGGCCAGAACATCGGGAAGTTGTCGCCCACATAGTCATGGCACTGCATCCACGCAATGGCAGAATCTACCACATATTCCACGTCCATCCACCGCTTACGCAGAGAGGCATGCTCTTTGACCGGACCCTGATATGGACGTGACGGGGCAACATGCAGGGTAACCGGTGGACGGTCCACGATTTCGCCGTGCCACCACGCCTCGAAACGCTCCACCGTCTTGCCGAAGTCCGGTTTCCACTCCAGTTCGCGTATCAATTTCGCTTCCTCCACTTCTTGGATTGACGTACCAGCTCATCCGCCTCTTCAGGTGTGTTCGTCCAGGTACTGACCATGACGCCGCGCGTGCCGATGGCCTCTATGAGCGGCTGCACGCTCTCAGGAGGTACCCCCAGCGCAAGCACCCCCTTGCCTGCCTTCAATGCCTTCTGATACAGCGGATACCAGCAGGGGTCCCCGGCATGGGGTTGACCTGCACCCGGCGTCCACTGAATCGCGTTGAGTTTCCGGATACTGCACAGGGCGTCCAGGTGCTTGATAGCGTTTACACCGTCCAGGTGGTAAATGGTGTTGTCCAGCCGTTCACACTGTTGCTCCAGGTATGGCAGCACGAACTCGTTGAACAGCGGAGGGCTGATCATGCAGGACATGTCGCACTGCAGTTTGCAGGTTCTGCCGAGACCCCAGATATGGAACGCTGAGAAGACGGTGCCGCCATCCTCATCCCGAATAATGTGCTCAAAAGCATCGTAGTAATCGAAATACCGCTCCAGAATATCTTTTTGGAGGCGGTGTACATCCTCCGGATGATCAACAAGGTCGGTCAGCAGCTTGAACGTGCCGCGTAGAGACGCCAACGTGTCCAGGTTCTCCACAAAATCGGGGAGACTGACCAGCGCCTTGCCCTTGAAATACTCCATCCCCTGCCTTGCCATCTCGGTGTTGATTTTCCAGTATTTCTCCTCGGGGTTGTACGGCGGTATCTGCGCGGTGGTGATGTCATCAAACACCTTGCCGTACCACACAGTGTTGTGGTCAAAAGTGGGCGGACTGCCCAGGTGGATAGCCAGGCTGCCCGGTCCCAAGTTCGTGTCAAACCAGGCAAAAGCATCCCCGGCATGATAAATGTGGGCAAGTTGCCAGTCGCTTGCTGTGATACGGTATTCGATGTCGAGCCAGCGTTCTTCCGGTGTGGGGTCAGGCTTGGGCGCAGGAACGTCTACGACCGGTCTCTGCAGAGGAGCATGCACAATCAGCAGAGGTCCCTCCATCTCCTCTCGCGCCCACCATGTCATGTCGGGCTGTTTTACCTGGTCCCAATCGGGCTTATAGAGCAGTGACACCTTCAACACCCTCCGGTCTCTATGACTGCTGTCATTTTCTGTGCAGGAATAACCGGTTCCTCGTGCAGAAAAGAAAATAGGCAGATGAAGGTCCTGCCCTTGTACATTGGGGACGGAAGGAAGGGAAGATGAGGTACGTAGTCCTGCCGGTATTACTGTTGGCGACGACAATCTGGTGTGAGGCTCAGCCGCTTCGAGAGTGCCTGGTGCTCCCCATGCCTGGGGGCATGTCGCGTTCCATCGTCTACACCGACCCGATACAGGCTCTGCAAGTATCCGGCGCGTGGACGCCTCCGAAAGCAGGCGATACTGTCACCTTTCCCGATGGCTCCACACAGCAGTGGCAGGCGGTTACAGCCAGCGCGGACGGCTGGTTTGAGCACCCCGCACTGCGCAACGGGTATGCGTATGCGGTAGTGTCCTCTGAACGCGAGAAGGTCGTCCTGCTCGACGCGCAGGGCAACGTGTCGGTGACCGTCAACGGCGAAACGCGCGTCGGTGACGTGTATCAGCACGGCTACGTGAAGATACCCGTGCTCCTAAAGCAGGGGCAGAACGAGCTGCTTTTCCGCTGCAGCCGTGCAGGCAAATTGTTGGTCAGGCTGAGCAGTGTCCCTGCTGATGGTGTTCTGCTCAACGTCGGCGATGCTACTCTGCCCGACCTGGTGGTTGGAGAGGATACGGATGTATGGCTTGGCGTTGTGGTCATCAATGCCAGCACCCAAACCCAGCGGGGGCTAACTATCGCTGCCTCACATGAGGGCGGACGCACAGTGGAAAGCGCTGTACCTGCGCTGCCGCCTCTTGGCGTGTACAAAGTGCCCGTGCGTCTGCGTGGCATGGCACCCCGTGCGGCGGGTGTGCGCAAGGTGGAACTGCGTCTGCTACGTCAGGAAGGCAAACAGAAGTTTACTGTCGACACTGCGGAACTCACCCTGCGCATCCGCGAACCGCACGAATCGCAGAAGCGCACGTTCATCAGCGCGATAGACGGCAGCGTGCAGTACTATGCGGTACTACCAGCCCAGAGACTGAACAAAGAGGCTCCTGCGCCCGCTCTGGTGCTGACACTGCACGGCGCCGGCGTGGAGGCAATCGGACAGGTCGATTCCTACTCCCCCAAAACATGGGCAACCCTGGTTGCGCCTACCAACCGCCGACCCTTCGGCTTCAACTGGGAAGAGTGGGGACGGCTGGATGCCTTGGAGGTGCTGGAACTGGCGCAAAAGCAGTGGCGAACCGACCCTTACCGCGTGTACCTGACCGGACACTCGATGGGCGGACATGGCACGTGGCAGGTAGGTTTAACCCATCCCGACCGCTTTGCAGTCCTCGCGCCCAGTGCGGGTTGGGTCAGCATCTTTACGTACGCTACCAGTGCGCGTCTCGGGCAGCGTGAACCTTCCGGTGGTCATGAAAAGACCGACCCGATGGAGGATTTCCTGCTGCGATGTGCCTCCCCCAGCGACACTCTGTCGCTGGTGCGCAACAGCCTTCTGCAAGGAGTGTACGTACTGCACGGCGACGCCGACGACAACGTGCCCGTGACCGAGGCACGCCTGATGCGTGAGAGGCTCGCTCCCATCCACCGCGACTTCGAGTATTACGAACAACCCGGTGCGGGACACTGGTGGGATGTATCCGACGAGCCCGGCGTGGACTGCGTGGACTGGATGCCCATTTTCGAGTTCTTTGCCCGGCACCGCCTACCTACTCCAGACAGTGTGCGGCGTATCGAGTTCACCACAATGCGCCCAGGGGTATCGGCGCGTTGCCACTGGGTGAGCATCGAAATGCAGGAACAGCAAATGAAAGCCAGCTCCGTCAACCTGCGCTTTGACCCCAGCAAACGGCGATTCGTGGGCACTACCAGCAATGTCGCTAGGCTCTCGCTCCGCGTAGACCACATGAAGCCGGGTGCACCGCTCAGTGTCGAGCTGGATGGACAGGTTATCGGTAATATCTCATACCCCAGCCGCGAGCGACAGATATGGCTGGAGAAACAGGGAGGGCAATGGAGGCTTTCATCGGCGCCATCGCCTGCCATGAAGTCGCCCCAACGATACGGAGGCTTCAAGAACGTTTTCACCAACCGACCGGTGCTGGTGTACGGCACCAAAGGCACGCCTGAGGAGAACGCATGGGCTTTGGCGAAAGCACGTTACGATTCGGAGACATTCTGGTATCGCGGCAATGCCACCTTTGAGGTAATCCCCGACATCGAGTTCCAACCGGAACGCTACCGCGACCGGAACGTGGTGCTTTACGGCAATGCCGAGACCAACGCCGCATGGCAACTGCTGCTTGGCGACAGCCCGGTGCAGGTTCACCGCGGCGCGGTGCATGTCGGAGATAAAACTCTCAGCGGCGAGGGGCTTGCCTGCCTGTTCATTCGCCCGCGAACAGGTTCCGCCAGTGCACTGGTCGGTGCGGTCGCCGGCACAGGCTTGGCGGGAATGCACCTGACCAACCGACTGCCGTATTTCACCGCCGGTGCAGGCGTGCCCGACTGCCTGGTGCTGTCCACGGACATGCTCACAAAGGGCATGGAAGGTGTGCTTGGAGCGGGCTTCTTCGGCGCGGATTGGAGCGTGCAAAACGGGGAGTTTGTATGGAGGTAGCTATTCCGTCTGAAGCTGCTCCCAAAGGAACTGCTCGAAACTCAACAGATCCTGCTCGATTCTATCCCAGCCGGCGAGCAGCTTCTGCTGCAAACTGCTAACCCGTTCCGGGTCCAGGTTGTAGTTATAGGAATGCCGAAACACGTGACGAAATGCTCGGAGCTCATCTACCAGTATCGCGCTCTGCGCAGACAACACCGGTGGGCGGATGGTAGGGATTTCCATCGCCATTCGCCGAACCAGCTCGCGATGATAAGCGGTAGGGCTTTCAATTCGATTCTCAAAGGTGCTGGCAATCTCCGCGAACAAATCTTCCATCGCAGAGTAAAAATTATGCAGGTAGTATCCCAGTGTGACCGTTCGCTCGACACTGGCGACATCTGACGACCTGATTTGCTCCAGGATGCCTTTTATGACATCCATCTGATGTCTCATATACCCGAGTAACAGCGCGATTTGCTCTCTTCTCACAGCACACGCAACCCCTTTTCTAGGATGTGCCGTCGGAATCGACACTTCTCTATCTCGATCAGGTCGACATCTCGGTGTAGAACGCATCCCAGATCGGCAAGAGTGATGAGGTACTCTTCCTCCGGCAGCCCCTCCACCGCCACGTCGACGTCGGACTCTGGGAGGAACTTGCCCTCCTCCAGAATGGAGCCTGTCAGATAAACGGCTTTCACTTTTTTTGTGCGAAAGTAGCGTCGCAACGCTTCTACCGCCTTAACCAGCATGTGCTGACGCTGCCGCTCGCGCTCGGCTATGCGCTCCTGTAGCAGTTTGTCCCATGTGGAGGTGTCAAACACGGCTTCTCACCATTTAGAGTCTGACCGCCTTCGCCCAGTTTGTCAAGCGGGTTACTTGCCCGAACCTGCCAGTTGTTTCGCCCGATCGAACACCGCACGAAGCATCTCGCGTGTCAGCTTGCCCGTGAACGTATTCTGCTGGCTGGGGTGGTAACTGCACAGCAACCAGCGGTCGCCGGGCAACGCAAACTCTGCACCATGCGCGAAGGCAGATGTTTTCAGTGAATGCTCGAAACCCAGCTCCTTCAAGGCACGCAGCGTCCACTCATAGGCAATCCTGCCCAGCACCACGAGAACCTTCCACCCGCCGACACAACGCAGCGTCGCCTTCATCCAGTGCTGGCAGTTCTGTAACTCCTCACGGGTGGGTTTATTGGCAGGCGGGGCGCAGTGGCAGACGGCGGTTACCATCACGTCCCGCAATTCCAAGCCATCCTCGCGATGCAGGCTCTCCGGCTGGTTGGCTAACCCCACCTCGTACAGCGTGCGAAAAAGCCAGTTTCCGCTCTCGTCGCCGGTAAAGATGCGCCCCGTGCGGTTTCCTCCGTGTGCGGCAGGAGCGAGACCAACCACCACTATCTTCGCGGCGGGGTCGCCAAAGTTGGGCACGGGCTTGCCCCAGTATTCCCAGTCGCGGTAGGCTCGTCGCCTGGTCTGAGCGACCTGCTGGATATACTCCATCAGACGCGGGCATTTCTCGCACGCCGCGATAGCGACGTTTAGTTTGTGCATGCACCTGCCTCCGTCACCTACCACCTTTTCACCTCCACCTGCGGAAGCAGTTCGCGTACCTGCTGCGCGGTGCAGATGTCCGAGCCGTCGGTCATGGCGGTCGCCGCACCTGCTGCGGTACCCCAGCGAAGAGCATCGTCCATGGTTCCATTCCGCATCAACACGCTGAGCACACCTGCAATCATCGAATCGCCAGAGCCAATGGTGCTGACCGTACGCACCCTGGGCGGTACCGCCGTCCAGCATCCCTCCGCGCACGCGAGCGCCGCCCCCTTCTCACCGATAGAAACGATAACTACCGGAACCCCTCCAGTGTGTAACTCCTGAGCTGCCCTCGCTGCGTCTTCAACGGTGTCGATTGCCCGCCCCAGTAACCGTTCGGTTTCGTTCTCGTTGGGCTTAATGAGGAAGGGCGAAGCCTTCAACCCCTGCACCAGAGGCTCGCCATCGGCGTCCAGCACCACCTTTGCACCGTGACGTGCGGCGATATCAGCCAGCGTGGCGTAGATATCCGTCGGTACTCCCGACGGCAGGCTACCGCCCAGCGCCACGAACCGCGCGTTTTGGGAGAGCTCCTCCACCACCTTCAGCAACTTGCCGAGTTCTTCTGGAGAAATCTGCGGTCCGCGCTCATTGAGGGCAGTGGGCGGAGAGCCGTCCTCTTCCTGAATGGCGAGATTGGTGCGCGTGCTGCCCTTTACCCAAACAAATCGGCATTCGACACCGTCTACCTTACTCAGCTCGTGCAGCACGTACCTTCCCGCTCTGCCGCCCAGAAAGCCAGTAGCGGTCACGGGCACCCCCAGCCGCTTGAGTACCCTCGCCACGTTCACGCCCTTCCCACCGGCGTCCTCTTCGATGCGCAGGATGCGGTTCGTATCATGCGGCACCAGCTGTCTGATGTAGATGAGGCGGTCTACGGAAGGGTTCAGGGTCACGGTGAGTGTCATTGACTTCTGCTCCTTTTGTCCAAACCTCGTTCGCGGTTACGACGCCAGCACCTCGTTCAGCTTCAGCAGGCTTTCATCCAGCACACGAGGCTGTTCCCAGCACGCCCTCAGCGGAACTGCCACCACCTGTCCTCCCTGCACAGCGGTCATCATGCCGCTCTTACCCTGTAGCAACAACTCCACCGCCAGCGCACCAAAACGCGCGCCGTAGATCCGGTCGGTTGCGGTAGGCGAGCCGCCGCGCTGAGTGTAGCCAAGCACGGTAGCGCGCACCTCCTCGCGCAGATACATCTCCACAAAGGTAGCCACCTCCTGCGCTTTCGCCGCGCCTTCCGCGGTGACGATAATCGCGGAACGTTTGCCGCGAGCCATGCCCTGCTTGAGCCGCTCGCAAATCTGCACAGGGTCAAACGGTATCTCGGGGACGAGAATGGCTTCTGCGCCGCCTGCCAGCCCCACTGCCGCCGCGATAAAGCCTCGCGAACGCCCCATCACCTCAATCACGAAGATGCGCTCGAAACTGTCTGCAGTGTCTCGAATCTTGTCAATTGCGTCCATCGCCACCTGCAAAGCGGTATCGTAGCCCAGCGTGTACTCCGTGCCCCCGATATCGTTGTCAATGGTGGCGGGGATACCGGCTACCGCAACCCCTGCGACCTCCTCCAGCTTCGCCGCCCCCCGAAAAGAACCGTCACCGCCGATGACCACCAGCCCTTCAATGCCATTCTCTCTCAGCACCTGCGCAGCCAGTTGCAGACCCTCGTCGGTCTTGAAACGCTCACTGCGAGCGGTGCGGAGGATGGTACCTCCGCGATTGATAATACCCCCCACTGAGGAGAGATCCATCGGGCGCAGCCAGCGGTTCAGTAGCCCCTCATATCCGCGCTCGATGCCGATGACTTCCAACCCTGCCACAATCGCCGTGCGCACCACGGCGCGCAAAGCCGGGTTCATGCCGGCGGCGTCTCCGCCACTGGTCAAAACACCGATACGCTTCATCACACACCTCCCGTTACACTTTTTCCAACAGGTCCGCCACCTCAGCATCCGTTGGCAAAGCAGGAATAGCTCCAGCACGGGTGGCGGTAATTGCCCCAGCGGCATTGGCATAGAGAAACGTGCGCTGCAGGTCTGAGTCGCTCAGGTTGCGCACCCCCTCGCGCCCTTTCGCCCTTTTGCGCAGCTGCACCAGCATCGCGGCGACAAAGGCATCCCCACAGCCCACGGTCTCCACTACTTCCACAGGTATCCCTGAAACTGCCCCGCTACGGGTGGGGGTCGCGTAGTAACATCCCTTCTCCCCTAATGTGACCACAACCAGCACCAGCTGCGGAAACAGGCTGAACAGATGGGCGACGCCCACCTCTGGCGTGCGGACGCCGGTGAGAAACTGCAATTCGGTCTCGTTCATCTTCACCACGTCGGCAAAGCGCAAGCCCGCCTCCATCTGTTGCTTACCCTCTTCCTCGCTGCGCCACAGGGCAGGACGCATGTTTGGGTCGTAAGAGATGAGGGAACCGCTTTCACGGGCTATCTGCAAAGCAAACAGCGTCGCGCTGCGCACCGGCTCGTCCAGCAAAGAGATGGAACCGAAATGGAATATCTTCGCCCGGCGCAGGCGGTGAGTATCCACATCACCCGGTTCGTACAACATATCCGCGCTGGGGCTGCGGTAAAAGATAAAGTCAGGTACGCCTTCCTTCGTCAGCGAGACGAACGCCAGCGCGGTGCGTGCTTTCTCGTCGAATCGCATGCCCCCGACGTCTACCCCATACTGGTAGAGGGTATCTCGGAGCAGGTAGCCAAACGGGTCTGCTCCCACTTTGCCCAGAAACGCACTGCGCACACCCAACTTTGCCACGCCGACCGCGACGTTCGCCGGTGCGCCGCCCGGCGCAGGCGTAAAGCCCTTCGCCTCCGCTATCGTCACGCCTTTTTGTTGAGCCACCATATCGATGAGCGCCTCGCCAAGGCACACAATCTCCGCCACCGTCACCCCTCCTTTGCGCAAAACTCACACCAGTAATACCACCTGAGCATGGCTATCTCCTGTTTCACCAACCCCCTTTCCTGGTCGCGGAAGAAACACAAGGACATCCCTCTCCTTAAAGGAGAGGGGACGGGGGTGAGGTAACAGTGAACCCCCTCTCTTGCAGCGTCGGGAGAGGGGGAAGGGGGGTGAGGTAACAGTGCGCACCTCTCCGTGCAGGCGACGGGACAGGGGTGAGGTAACAGTGCGCACCTCTCCGTGCAGGCGACGGGACAGGGTTGAGGTAACGCCGAACCCCCTCTCCCGCAGCGTCGGGAGAGGGGGAAGGGGGTGAGGGAGACTACTTTCGCCCAAAACGTCGCCCCAGCCCAATCGCCAAACCGCCGATGCCCATCAACAGCATCGTGCCCGGTTCGGGAATGACAGGACCACCCTGCGTAACCAGGTCCAGCCGGTTGATAGCGAAGTCCTGGCTTCCGCCATCAGTCATAAACACAATCTTCTTGATGCTGCGACTGTTATCCAGTACACCCAGAAAGATGGCGGAGTTGTTGCTACTGGCGTCACTATACCCAATGCGATTGAAGCTGCCTAACAGGTTGTTCAGCGAGTCGTAAGCCTCGATCGTGCCGGTAAATGAGCCGTATGCATCTGTCTGGATTTGCGCGCCGGCGCCCAGCACGGGATCAGCGAATTCGATGGTCATAGCGCCATTCTCGTCTCGCGTCCAGATAAGATGGTCACCCGGCGCGAAGTTGCCAGGCCAGTCATTCCAGTCATAGCCTTGGTCTCGCCGCTCAAAGGGGCCTCCAGGTTTGGACACGCTCATGCTCAATCCATCGTTAGATGTAACAGTGAACGGGTTGCGGACGACAGTGTGCGCGGAACCTAATTTTCCCCAGTCCACGTAGTCATTGCCGCCGAGCGCAGAGCGGATGGTGACGAAGGTAAGAGCATGGGCACCGCTCACTAACGCCAGTGCGACCGTCACGACCAGCAGTGTACGGAAGCCTTTCATTCTCTAAAACCTCCCTTTCACAGGTTTTTTCTCACTCCCATAAAGTAGCAAGAAACGTACCAAACCGCCTGTGCAT
>Ga0209162_1000546_pt1 | contig 40684 bp, 31 predicted proteins | sample YNPNPMetaG_FD_187121 | JGI IMG/M metagenome (GOLD analysis project Ga0209162, IMG submission 187121) | Anoxygenic and chlorotrophic microbial mat microbial communities from Yellowstone National Park, USA - YNP NP MetaG (SPAdes) (version 2) ...
ATTGGGCGGTGTGCCGCCCGGCGGCATGGACGGCTGCGGTGACCATCGCGCGCAGGGTTCAGGCCCCCTCCCAGCCTCCCCCGCTGGGGGGAGGCGCCGGGTTCCCGCCCCCGGCGGGAGGGTCAGGTCGGGGGCCGGCGCCGTGCCCGCGGCGCCGTGGCGCGGGCGGGACGCCCGCGCTCCCAGGTCATGGGCATCGCGGCGTGGTGCGCCATGCGCATGACCGTCTCACGTGAACCTACGCCCTCGGCGAGGGGGGTGGGGAAACCCGGTTTCCCCACCCCCCCGCCCCTTAATGCGTCAACGGCACCAGCGACATCTTGATCCCTAGCACGGCCCCCCGGTACCACAGGAACACCCCTAGCCAGGCGATCAATGCCAGCACCGCCAGTGCCACCCGGCGCCCGGCGGGGCGCTCCCACAGTCGCCCCAGCACCGCCGCACTGGCCAGGCAACACAACGGGGCGATAAAGTAGACATAACGCACCTGCATGGTGTTGAGGTAATCCACCGCCACGTAGATGAAAGGCGTGATCAGCCAGCTCAACACCAGCGCGCGCCCCAGCGGGCGCCTGCCGCGTTGCAGCAGCAGCGGGATGCCCGGCGCCAGCAACAGGAACGGCAGCATGCCCATGCCTCGCCAGACCGCCACCGGCAGCACGTAGTTCAAATAGGCCCGGTGCTCGGCCATGCGCTCGGGCGAGAGCAGGTTCTGGTCACTCGCCACGGTCCGCGCCGAAGCCAGCATCGGCGGCGCCACGGCGCTCAGGTACACCAGCGCGCACAGGCCCAATGCGCCCAGGCCCGCCAGGGTCACGCCGCGCCAGGCGCTCGCCGAGGGGCGCGGGGGCAGCCAGGCCAGGCTCAGGGTGAGCAAGCCGGCGGTGGCGGTAAGGATCAACACCCCTACGTGGGAGAGCAGCACCAGGCAGAAGCTCACGCACAGCAAAGCCGCGCCGGCCTGGCTCGGGGCGCGCGTGTAGCGCAGCAGCAGCCAGAGCAGCAGCAGCAGGAGCATCTGGCCGCTGATGTTGCCCAGAAAGCCCCACCAGATCGCCGTCAGGAACACCGGGAGGGGCGCCAGCAATCCCGCCGCGATGAGCGCCGCGCGGCGCCCCAGGCGCAACTCGCGGGCCACCAGCGCCAGCAATGGCGGCCCGCAGGCATCGGCGAGCGCCGCGCCGATGTGCAGCGCGAATGGCAGCGCCGGGCGGAGCAGCAGGAGCGGCAACGCCAGCGTGTACGGCCCGCTGGGATAGAAGGTTTGCCCCCCGGCGAACTCGTGCGACCCCACGAACAGAAACACTTCGCCCCGCAGCACATTGCCGAGAAAGATCGATTGGATGTCGAGGTCGTTGAACACGAACCCCGGCGCGCTGACCCCGATCAGCCGCAGCGCCAGCCCCCCCAGGGTGATCCACCAGAGCTGCCGCGCAAAGCGTGCCTCGGCGGGCGCGACGCGGGGCAGCAGCCAGCGCGCCGCCAGGCTGGCTACCAGCAGGGTTGCGCCTACCAGTAGCAGCGGCCAGACTCCCATGCCCATCCAGGCGCTCGCCGCCAGGTTCAGGCCAGCCAGCAGCGCCGTCGCACCCAATCCAGCCGCCGCCATCCCGGCCATGCGCGCGCCGTTGGCCCAGAACAACGCCATAGCCAGACCCACCAGGGCCGCCTCGGCCAGCATCGGCGCCAGCGCGGGGCGGGCCAGCCCCGGCAGCGGGCGCACCCCCACCCGCCCCAGCGCCACCGCCAGCCGCCGATCGTCACCCGGCGGGCTGACCGTCGGGCTGGCGAAGCGCAGCCGGATCACGCCCCGCTCGACGCTCGATGGCGGAACCAATATGTGGTATTCCCGCACCACCGCGGGCACATCGAAGCGCAGCCGTTCCTTGCCCGCGTACATCGCGAAGGCCAGTGGCCGCCCCGAGGGGCGCGGCGCGGCGTTCATATCGGCGGTAACGATCACCGGAGCGTTCCGGCCCACCGGCAGCAACACCTCGGCATCGCCGCGCGCCCAGCGGTAGGTGCGCGCCGCCGGATCGTTCGGGACGGCGATCTCAGGGTGGTACATCCCGCGCAAGAAGATCCGATCGCCGGAGCCGCCCGCGCCGACATCGAGGCTCAGCGAGCGTGGCGAGGCCAGGGAGAGCCAGAGGGTGGCGCATACAACCAGAACCAGCGCCACCGCGAGCAGCGCCGCGCGCGGGCCTGGAAGCGCCAGCGCGCCGCTGACGACCGGCGCCTCCCGCGCCGGCGCGGGCGAGCGGGTGGAGGCGCTCATGGCCGCAGCAACTCCCGCGCCCGCGCGGCGTCCCGGGCGATCTGCGCCACCAGGGCCGCCGGCCCGTCAAAGCGCTGCTCGCCGCGCAGCCGGTGCAGGAACGTCACCCGAATCGACCGCCCGTAGAGATCGCCGCTCCAGTCCAGCACATGCGCCTCGACCGTCCGGTGCAAGCCGTTGAACGTGGGGCGCAGACCCACGTTGGTCACCGCCGGCAGCGCTTCGCCGTTGACATAGACATGACCGGCATAGACCCCATCCGCGGGCAGCACGTGCGTCGGGTCAATCCGCAGATTGGCGGTGGGAAAGCCGATCGTCCGGCCCCGCCGGTCGCCCTCCACCACGGTTCCCCGCAGGCCGAAGGGCCGCCCGAGCAGGGCCACCGCTTCGTCCACCGCTCCGCGGCGCAACACCTCGCGCACCCGCGAAGCGCTCACCGGCTCGTCGCCAACCATGACCTTCCGCACCGCGCCCACCGCGAAACCGAGTTGCATCCCGATCGCCATCAATGCAGCAACATCGCCGCTCCGGCCACGCCCCATGGCGAAGTCCTCGCCAACCCACAGTTCACGCACCGGCGTCGCGGCGACGATCTGCCGCATGTACGCCTCGGCGCTGGTGTCTCTGGTTTCAGCGGTGAATGGAGCGACAATCAGCAGATCTGGCCCCAGCCCGGCAATCAACTCGATGCGCTCCTCCAGACTGGTCAGCAGTTGCAGCGGCCGATCGGGCCGGATCACCGCATTCGGGTGCGGCTCCCATGTCAGCACGACGCTCTGCATTCCCAGGCTGCGCGCGCGCTCGACCGCGGTGTTGATCAGTTGCTGGTGCCCCAGGTGCACGCCGTCGTACTTCCCCATCGTCAGGACGGAAGGACAGGCGCTCAGACCCGGCGTGAGGGAGCGAACTACGTCCACAGGTCTTCTCCAGAGTATTGACAGAACCTATTACTCCTGGGAGCGCGGGCAGCTTGCCCTTGTGTACGCGACGAGGGCGGGAGGCCCTCGCTCCCGAACCCGTGGATGACCCCGGGTGTGAACAGGTGCGTGGAGGGGACATGCCCCGCTTCCCGGCAGACCGCAGGCTCTTCCACCGCCCTCCCCGCCGGGAGGCGACCGCGTACCTCCTGGCATTGAAGCGCGATGTAGTGTAACACGAGTGCGAAGCGACGGTCAGGCTGGAACACCCGGCTCTGGAACGCACCCTATTCCGCCTCGCCCGCCAGTTTCTGCAGTTCGTACAGCAGGTTCAGCGCCTGGAGCGGCGTTACCTCGTTGATGTTCAGCCGGCGCAGATACTCCAGCACCGGGCTGGGCGCCACGTCGAAGAGGCTGAGCTGCCCGTCGGCCCGCCGGCGTCCCCCGCGCAGGGGCGCCGCGACCGGTGGGGAGCCTGGCGCGCCGTCGGGCGCCGCCAGCGCCTCCGTGGCCGTCTGGCTCTGCGCCTGGTCAGGCTCGCTCCGCGCCGTCGCCTGGCTCCGGCGTCCCTCCAGTTCGGCCAGCAGGGCGCTGGCGCGGGCCGTCACGGCGCGGGGGATGCCGGCCAGTTCAGCCACGTGGATGCCGTAGGAGCGATCGGCCCCGCCGGGACGCAGTTCGTGCAGGAACACTACCTGCCCGTCCTGCTCAACCGCGGCCATGTGGTAGTTGCGCACCCGCGGCAGCGTCCCTTCCAGCGCCGTCAACTCGTGGTAGTGAGTCGCGAACAGGGTGCGGCAGCCTAAATGCGGCTCGTTGTGCAGATACTCGACCACGGCGCGGGCAATCGCCATGCCGTCGTAGGTTGACGTGCCGCGACCGACCTCGTCGAGGATGATCAGGCTGCGCCGGGTGCTCTGCAGCAGCAGCGCGGCGGTCTCGGTCATCTCGACCATAAAGGTCGACTGGCCGGTGGCGATATCGTCCTGCGCGCCGATCCGGGTGAAGATGCGGTCCACCAGGCCCACTTCGGCGTGCTCGGCGGGCACGAAGGAGCCAATCTGCGCCATGAGGGCGATCAGCGCCACCTGGCGCAGCACGGTGCTCTTGCCGGCCATGTTCGGGCCGGTGATGATCAGCAACTGGGCCTCGTCGGTGTCAAGGGCGATGTCATTGGGCACGAACGGCTCGGCCAGCATCTGCTCGACCACGGGGTGGCGTCCGCGCCTGATCCGCAGGCGCGTGCTTTCGTCCAGGTGCGGGCGGGTGTAGCCGCAGCGCGCGGCGCTCTCGGCGAGCGATTGGGCCGCGTCGAGGCGCGCCAGCGCCCGGGCGACGCGGCGCAGCCGCTCCACATGCGCGCTGATCTGGGCGCAGAGCCGCGCGAAGGCTTCCCGTTCCAGTTCGATGAGGTGCAGCCTGGCCCGGTCAATGATCTGTTCGTATTCCTTCAACTCGGCGGTGATGTAACGCTCGGCCCCGACCAGGGTCTGCTTGCGCTCGTAGTCTTTGGGGATGAGCCGTTCGTCGGTGGCGCGCGAGACTTCGATGTAGTACCCGAAGACGCTGTTGTACCCTACCTTGAGCGACTTGATGCCGGTGCGCTCGCGTTCCCTGGCCTCCAGTCGATCGATGAACTCCTGGGCATGGCGGCTGGCCTGCACCAGGGCATCGATCCGCGGCTCGAAGCCCGGGCGGATCACCCGGCGCGGCCGTTCGCCGCCGTCCTCGCCGCTCCGCAGGTAATTGGAGGCCCCGAGCAGGGCCGGCGGTTCGTCGTCCAGGGCCTGTTCGAGCAGATCGAGCACATCGGCGCAGGGGTCGAGAATGGGCGGCGGAGGCGCGCCTGCTTCGGCCTCGAACAACCCCTCGTCTGCAGCGCTCCCCTCCGGCGAGGCTGCCGCGCCGGCCCCCGGCGTCATCTCATCATCGGGGATGAGGTCGGCCAGGTCGGCGCCGGCGGCGGCCAGCACCGCCGGCAGGGCGCGCAGCGAGGCCCGCAGTTGCGCGAGGTCGCGCGGCGTGGCCACGGCGAGGCCCTGGGCGATCCGGTTGAGGGCCCGTTCCATGTCGCCGACCGCCCCCAGGGCCTCGCGCACCTCGGCGCGAAGCATGGACCGCTCCACCAGCCGGGCCACCGCGGCCTGCCGCGCCTGCAGAGGGGCCAGGCTGACGAGGGGCTGGGCGATCCAGCGACGTAACAGCCGCGCGCCCATCGGCGTGCGGGTGCGGTCGAGCACATTCACCAGCGCCGTGCGGGCCCCCGGCCGCCCCGGCTCCAGCAACTCCAGATTGCGGCGCGTCTGCGGGTCCAGAAACATGAAGCTGGCCATCGAATAGACCCGCAGTGTGTTCAACTGCGCAGCCTGGTGCCGCTGGGTCTCGTGCACGTACTGCACCAGCGCCCCGGCGGCGCGCGCGGCCAGGGGCCGCTCATCAAGCCCGAAGGCCGCCAGCGTGCCAACGCCGAGTTGTCGCCGCAGCACCTCCCGCGCCTCGGACGCATCCCAGCGCCAGGCCGGCCACGCCGTCACATGCCCGCGGGACCAGCGCGCCGCGTTCTCGGCGTCGAGCCGGCGCGCCACGCGCTCGTGGGGCAGCAACGCCTCACGCTCATCGCGCGTCATAGGCGCCAGGTCGCGCGTCAGCCGCGCCTCGGCCGGGGCCAGCCCTGGCGGGTGCAGCCCTTCCGCGTCGGGCACCAGCACCTCGGCCGCCTGCAAACGCGCCAGTTCCCCCAACAATTGCTGGAGGGCGCGCTCGCCACTGAACTCGGTGGCGGCGAACTCGCCCGTGCTGAGGTCGGCATAGGCCAGGCCGGCGCGCTCCCCCTCGACCAGCGCCGCGGCCAGGTAGTTGTTGGCCGTGGCCGTGAGCATCCCCAGATCCACCACCGTGCCGGGGGTAATGATGCGCACGATCTCGCGGTGCACCATCTTGCGCTCGATCTCGCCGGGCGCCGTGTGCTGAATGCCCGCTGCGAAGACCGAGCGGGGACGCGTATCGGTGCGCGTCGCCTCGGTCTCGGTGAGTTGCTCGGCGATCGCCACGCGATAGCCCCGGCCCACCAGTTCGCTGACGTAGCGCTCGACCGCGTGGTAGGGCATGCCCGCCATCGGGGCATAGAGCTTCTGGCTGTCGCGGGGTTTGCTCTTGTCTACGGCGTAGTCTTTGCGGGTGAGGGTGACATCGAGCAGTTCGGCCACCAGCTTCGCGTCGTCGTCGAAGGTTTCGTAGAAATCGCCGAAGCGAAAGAGCAAGATGGCGTCGGCGGCCTGCGCCTTGAGCTGGCGATACTGGCGATACCAGGCGTGGATCTCGATCTTGGCCATAACGGCGCGCTCCACGTTGTTTCTCGTCCCAACCAGGGATTATAGCATGACGTTGCAAGCCTGGCCCTTCCAACCCCGCGCCCCAACCGCAGGGTCGTAGAGCCTCTACGCTTCGCGCCGTTGCGGCTTTGCGTCAACCCTGCCCATAGACCCCGCGCAAGGCCACCCCCACGCTCGCGGGTGCGATACCATGGTCATCCGAGCAGGCGCTACACCTCTGGCGGGGGAGGGGTGCGGCGGTTCCATTCCTGGTAGGCGCGCATGATCCGCCGCGTCGCCTCCTCGGGAGGCATCCCTGCCGTCTCCAGGCGCAGGTGCGCCACCTCGGCGTAGAGCGGCTCGCGCGCGGCTCGCAGGGCGGCCAGGCGCGCCATGGCATCGCCCGCCAGCAGGGGGCGTTCCTCGTCGTGGGCGCGCAGCCGCTCCACCAGCTCCGCGTCGGGGGCGTCCACCCAGACCACAAACGCCCGCGCCTGCAACAACGCCCGATTGGCTGCCCGTAGCACCACGCCGCCCCCCGTCGCCACCACTGCCGGTCCCCGCTCCAGGGCCCGGACCAGTGCCTCGGCCTCCAGATCGCGAAAAGCCCCTTCGCCCTGCCTGGCGAAGATCGCCGCCACCGGAAGCCCCGTCCGCGCCACGACCAGCGCGTCGGTATCGGCAACCGGCCATCCCAGATGCGTGGCCAGCATCCGCGCCAGCGTTGACTTCCCCGCGCCGCTCAGGCCCACCAGGGCAAGTGATCGCTCCATGTTTCTCGTTTATCCCCCCTCATGATAACAGGACGCACGCAGTGTACCAAAGCGTCATAGAGACGCCGCAAGCTCGTGAGCGCTAACGTGAAAATAAGCTGCTGGGGCAGGGGAATGGGGAAACCGGGTGTCCCCATTCCCCCACCCGGTGGGAGGGTTTGGGAGGGCTGCGCCCTCCCAAGAACAACCGTATGTTCATTGCGGCGTGGTGCGGCGCAGCCGCATGGATGGCTAACGTGAACATAGGCTGCTGGGGCGGGGGTGTGGGGAAACCGGGTTTCCCCACTTGATGACAGGAACGCAATCCAGCAAGGCCCTTCCTGCCAACCGCTGTTCATCGGCCCGGTCTACAATCAGCCTGACGTGAACATAAGCTCTCGGAGAGGGGTGTGGGAAAACCAGGTTTCCCCACGCTCCTGCCCGGTGGGAGGGTTTCCGGAGCGCAGCCCTCGAGCGGAGGGATGGGAAAATCAGGTTTCCCCATCCCCCCGCCCGCGGGAGGGTCTGGGAGAGCGCAGCCCTCCCAGGAACAACCTGTTTGCAAAATAGTCTCCTGGAGCAGGGAGATGGGGAAACCTGGTTTCCCCACACCCTCACCTAGAGGGAGCGTGTGGGAGGGCCACGCCCTTTCAAGAACGACCTTTTTCATCACGTTCGTGTGCGGCATAGCCGCATGGACGGATGCAATGACAGCATGATCGGCCGCCCGTTGCGGTGCGTGTCTCGAAGGGGGCGTCTATGGATGTACTGCTTGTATGCGGCGCGGCGCCTACCGTCAGCCATCCGCGCACCCATGGCTTTGTTGCGGCTCTGGCGCGCTATGGACACACGGTGACCCTCGTCTTTGCCGATCGGGCGGGCACCACCTTCGATGATCTCAGCCCCTACTGCCAGCGGGTGGTTCCCGTGCGCCATCGGGGTGACCTGGCCAGAGTCGTCTCCGGCCTCATCTCCGGCGGGCGCTTCGACGTGGCCCACCTCGACAGCCGCGCGGCGAGCCTGCTGGGCCGGCCCCTGTCCATACCGACCGTGATGGACGCGACCACCTGCGTCTCGCGGCGTCTGGAGCACGCCACGCGCACCGACGCTCCCCTGGCCCGCGTCCGGCACGCTGCCCGACTGGTCTGGATCCGCCGGCAGGAACTCCGGCGGCTGAAACCGTTCCACCACATTATCCTCGCTTCCGAAGATGACCTCCTCGCCTTCCGCGCTCTGGGGCTCGCCACGGCCACCGGCGCGCGCGTCTACGCCGTGCCCGACACCCTTGACCCGGAGCGCTTCGCTCCTCCGCTCCACCTGCGCGATCCCGCGACTGTGCTGCTCGACCTGCGCGACCTGATCCGGTCCGAGGCCCGCCAGGCCCTGCATCTGGCTACCAGAACCCTTACCACCATCTGGGAGGTGCGCCCTGATGTTCAGTTGACGGTGCTGGGAGCGCCGGCCCGGCAACTCCGTGGCCCGCTCGCCCATGATCCGCGGGTCCTCTTTGTCAATCCCGTGCACGACTCACGGATCTACCTGACCACCACGACCCTGGCCCTGGCGCCGCTGGCGCCGACGATGACAACTCCACATCGGGCCCTGGAGGCGCTGGCAACCGCGCTGCCCCTGGTAGCCTGCGAGCGCCTGGCCCACGATGTGGGCGGGCGCGACGGCGAGGAACTGCTGGTCGCCGAGGACGTTTCCGCATTGGCGCGGGCCACGCTGACCCTGCTGAACGATGCGCCGGTCCGCGGGCGCCTGGGGCGAGCCGCGTGCCGCCTGGTCGAACGTCGCCACAACTGGAAACTGGCCGCCATGGCCCTCACCGATGTGTACGCCGCAGCCACCGGTTCCTCCCTCGCCGAATGGCGCCTGGAGGTGGGCCTGAACCGTCCGCTGCGCTCGCCCCGGGCCGAGTGATACCATTTTGGATTGTAGATTTTGGATTTTAGGTTGCCGTATATGGGGAACCCTGGGTTCCCTATCAGCCGTCTATGCGGCTCCGCCGCACACCGACGGGATGAAAAAAAGAATCTGCTTGGGAGGGCGAAGCCCTCCCACACCCTCCCGCGGGTGGGGGGCGTGGGGAAACCTGGTTTCCCTAGCCCTCTGCTTGAGGGCCAGGCTCTCCTGCGGGCGGGGGGATGGGGGAACCTGGTTCCCCCATAGTCACGTTCGGCTCCATACCCGGGGCGCACCACGCCCGATGAACATAGCCTGGGAGCGCGGGCGTCCCGCCCGCGGCACGGCTCCGTGGGCACGGTGCCGGCCTCCTCCCTGACCATCCCCCCGCTGGGGGCGGGAACCCGGCGCCTCCCCCCAGCGGGGGGAGGCTGGGAGGAGGGCAGCACGCGGCGAACGGTTTCTCCATCACCGCTTATGCGCGCCGCGAGATATAGCTCCGCAGGAGTTCAACAAGCTGCGGCGGAGCGACGATGATCGGCTCGGGCAAGCGGCGCCCGTCGAGGAGGAGTGCCGTGTCCAGCGGCGCCCCGCTCAGCCCCACGGCGACCGCTCCGGCGGCGCGGATGATCGCCAGGCCGGCCGCCAGATCCCACAGGTTGGCCCGCCCGATCAGCGCCCCAAGCGAACTGCCGCGGGCAACGTAGCAGCAATCCACGGCCACACTGCTGAGACTCCGCGTTTTGGCCGGAAAGTCGATCCGGTACTGGCGATGCGCGTAGGACGAAACGCTGATCCAGTCGTTGGTGTCGATCGTCGTGGCCGTGCTGGCATGGATCGGCGTCTCGTTGCGATACGCCGGTCCCTCTGCCTCGGCCCAGTAGCAATCATCGAGAATGGGCAGGTAGATCGCGCCCAGGTAAGGTTGGCCATCGCGCAACAGCCCGACCGAAACGCACCAGGTGGGCAACCCGGCCACGAATGATCCGGTGCCGTCAATCGGGTCAAGGCACCAGACGAACTCGCGATCGATCGCTCCCACGCCCTGCTCTTCGCCGATGATCCCGTGATCGGGATAGCGAGCGGCGATCCGCTCGCGCAACAACTGTTCGACTTCCAGATCGGCCCGGGTCACCCAGCTCCGGTCGGCCTTCCGCTGCACCTCCACATTGTTAAAGTAGCGGCGGGCGTGGAGCCCTCCGTCACGCACCCACGCCCGCACCTCGGACATATCAATGCTGCTCACGCGCTTACCTCATTCCTGTACAGGAGTTACGCGGTCGCCTCCTGACGTGACCATCGTTCGCAGGGTTCAGCCCCCCTCCCAGCCTCCCCCCGCTGGGGGGAGGCGCCGGGTTCCCGCCCCCAGCGGGGGCAGGGTCAGGGAAGGGGCGGTCACCGTGCCCACGGCGCCGTGGCGCGGGCGGGACGCCCGCGCTCCCAGGCTATGTTCATCGGGCGTGGTGCGCCCCGCGTATGGAGCCGAACGTGACTGTGGGGGAACCGGGTTCCCCCATCCCCCCGCCCGCGGGAGAGCCTGGCCCTCAAGCAGAGGGCTAGGGAAACCGGGTTTCCCCACATTCCCGCCCGCGGAGGGTTTGGGAGGGCGCAGCCCTTGCGCAGGGGTCTGGGGAAACCCGGTTTCCCCAGACCCTACCCGGTGGGAGAGTGTAGGAGGGCGAAGCCCTCCCAAAGTGTCGGTTCCTATCATACTCCGCCGGGTTGCATGCAACCATCCGGTAGGAGAAAGGGGGAAACCCGGTTTCCCCCTTCCCCTGCCCCTGGAGGTGGAGCGCGGCGATGTGGACACCAACCACCTCACAGGCGCGCAATCGCCGCGCTGAGGTCGAGGTCGTCCGCGATACCCATCGGGGTGAGCAGGGAGAGGGACACATAGCCGGAGCGGACCGCGCCATCGTCGGTGTGTTCGGGGAAGTCGGGGATGCGATCGCGCGCGAAGCGGATCAGCAGCCGCCGTCGGCCATCGCCGTCGGCCGGGTCGGGTTCCAGCTCCATATCCACGACGTGGCCGTAGAAGAAATCGGAGAGACGGGTCTGCCGAAAGCCCCGCACGTCGGCGATGTCGTGCAGGTGAGGGGCATTCACGTTGAGCACCACCGGACCGCGCCCCCGCAACTGTTCGAGCAGCGGGAAGCTCTTCACCGCGGCCCAGGTGGCCGTGCCCCAGGGCATGGGCGCATCGCCCACAAACATCTGCGAGACGGCCATAGCCGGCAGGCCCCAGAGGGCCGCGAGCATTGCCGCGCCCACCGTGCCGCTCAGCAGGACATTGGTGCCGCTGTTGAGACCCCGGTTGACGCCCGAAACCACCACCTCGGGGCGCGGACCGAGCCTGGCCAGCATCCCGGCCAGCACGCAACCCACCGGCGTGCCACTGAAGGCATACGCCGGAATGCCGGCATGGATCGGATCGGGAGGCGGGACAGGGCGCAAGGTCAGGTCGCGGCGGGGTGGGGGCAGGGCCATGCTCATGCCGCTCTGCTCTTCTTCCGGGGCCACCACGGTCACCGTACCCAGCCCCGCCTCGCGCAGGGCGCCGGCCAGTGCCCACAGACCCGGACTATCAATTCCATCGTCGTTAGTGACGAGTATATGCATGCAGGAGCGCTCCTTGGTACATTGGCTCTTGATCGCCTGTGGCAGGGCGGCCCATCGCTACCTTGTCGTGTATCATCCCGTCCAGGGCTGACGCAACGGCATCGGGGCAAGCGCCGGACCTGCCGCCGGAGGCGGAAGTCGCATCTAACGCCACAGGTGTATCATACCGCAGATCAAGGCCGGGTGTGCGTCTCCTCCACGCGCACCACGTCCCCCACGCGCGTCCCCGTCGCGGCGATGGTTCCACTCGGCAGTTCGACGACGTAGCGCGCGCGCCATGCCCCGGCGTAGGGTCGGTTCGGGGGCATCGCCTCGGTGAGACCCACGACCCGATCGTGCCGGTCAACGAAGACGACGTCTATCGGGAAGCGCATGAAAAAGCTATGCACGCTCGAGCACGGGCGGATCAGCAACCCTTCGCCCGCGGCGAGCGTGTCGCGCCCGATCAGGCCGCGCCCGCGGGCCAGGAAGCTGCGGGCCACCTCGCAGCGTTCCGCGAGCACCTGCTCGCGGGTCAGGTTGCGGATGCGCACCAGGGTCATAGGGTGAAATGCTTCTGGAACATAGGCCGTTCACGGGAGGGTCTGGGAGGGCGTAGCCCTCCCGAGAAGAATCTTATGTTCTTCGTGTGCGGCGCAGCCGTATGAGGGCCTAACGTGAACATAGGCTGCTCACCTACGCGTATGCGACGCTGAACCCTCCTCCCAGCCTCCCCCCGCTGGGGGGAGGCGCCGGGTTCCCGCCCCCAGCGGGGGAGGGAGCGGTCACTGTACCCGCGGCGCCGTGGCGCGGGCGGGACGCCCGCGCTCCCGGGCCGTTTGCATCGGGCGGTGTGCGCCCCGCGAATGGGGCCTAACCTGTGAAAATAGGCCCTCGGCGAGGGGTATGGGGAAACCTGGTTTCCTCACGCCCCTGCCCGCGGGAGGGTTTGGCCCTCAAGCAGGGGGATGGGGAAACCTGGTTTCCTCACGCCCCTGCCCGCGGGAGGGTTTGGCCCTCAAGCGGGGGTAGGGGAAACCAGGTTTCCCCCTACCCTCACCGGGTGGGAGGGTTTGGGTCGGAGAGGGGATGTGGGGAAACCGGGTTTCCCCACATCCCCTGCCCGCAGGTTTGGGAGGACGTCGCCCCGCGGCGGATGCGGGCCGGAGGCCCGCGCACCCAGGCTCGTGCCTAGCGCTTGCCCACGGGAGGGTTTGAGAGGGCGATGCCCTCCCAACGCGCAGCCTACAGACCGCTGAAACTGGAGAAGATACGGGGCACCGCCGGTCCCAGGATCACCACGAACAGGGCGGGAAAGATCAGGAACACCATCGGAAAGAGCATCTTGATGGGGGCCTGCTGAGCCAGTTCTTCCGCCCGCTGCCGGCGGCGCACCCGCATCTGATCGCTCTGAATGCGGAGAATCTTGGACATCGAGACGCCCAGTTGATCGGCCTGGATCACCGCGGCGGTAAAGGTCTGCACATCGTCTACGCCGGTGCGATCGGCCAGATCCTTAAGCGCCTCGCGCCGGCTGCGTCCGAGTTGCATGTCTTTGAGCACCCGCCTGAACTCCCGCGAAAGCTCATCGTCCCACTTATCGGCGACCCGTTGCAGGGCCAGGTCGAAGGCCAACCCGGCTTCGACGCTGATACACAGCAGATCGAGGGCGTCGGGCAGAGCCTTGGTAATCGCCTTCTTGCGGGCAGCGATCCGGCGCCCCAGCCACATGACCGGCAGCATGTAGCCCAGGGCGAAGCCCACCGCGCTGTACAACAGGGCCTGAGGGAGCTCCATCGTGCGCGACGTCAGCACGCTGATGATCACCCCCAGCACCAGGGCCAGCACTACCCGCAGGCCCACGAACATCAACGGCGTGATCCCGCCCGGATTGCCGGCCATTTGCAGGTTGAGCCGCAAGCGTTCGGCGCTCTGTTTGGGGCCATACTTGCCGAGCGTCGCGAGGATGCTCTTTGCCGCGGGAACGAGCACGCGCTCGTGGAACGGCTGTTGCAGTTCCAGTTCCTCCAGGGTCAGCGCCCGCTCGGTATACTGTTTCAGCCGTTCGCCGACCACATCAGGCTGGCGCATGCGCACCAGACTCACGCCAATCAGGCTCACTCCAAGCAGCAGGATCAGGATCGCAGCAACCACGATAATCATCAGTGTTGCCATCGCTTCTCCTCGCTGTGAGCGTTACACGCGTGGGGAACCCGGGGTGCCCCACCTTCCTGTCCGATGGGAGGGCCGGGGCGGGTGCCGCCCTGCCGGACCCTCTTTATTGTAAGCACTCACACATCAATATCAATGATCTTCATAATCGCAAAATAACCAATGACGATCATCACCCCCGCGGTTACGGGCAGGCAACACCAGGCCTCTGGCGGCATCCCCAGGGTGAAGATCGGCGCCATGTAGCTTGGATTGACCATGGAGATAAAGATCGCCAGGCCCACCGGCAGGCCGGTAATCACCCAGGCCGAGATGCGCCCTTGCGCCGTCAGGGTCTGGATCTCGCCTTTGATGCGCACCCGCTCGCGAATGGTATGACCGATCGTATCGAGGATCTGCGCCAGGTTGCCGCCCACTTCCATCTGGATGTTCACTGCGGTGATCAGCAACTCCAGATCGTCCGAGGGCATACGCCGCAGCAGGTTTTGCAGCGCGTCTTCAGTGCTGCGCCCCAGGCCCACCTCCTGCACCACCCGGCGAAACTCCGACGACATCGGGGCCGGGGCCTCGCGGGCAACCATATCCAGCGTCTGCAGGAAGCTGTAGCCGCCCCGCAGCGCGTTCGCCATCATGGTGATCGCATCCCCGAGCTGGTTGTTGAAAGCCTTGACGCGCCGCCGGGCCTGGATAGTAAGGTAGAGGTTGGGCAGAAACGAGAACACCACCGCTCCCGCCAGGCCACTGGCAAACTGCGCCGCGAGGTTGGCTCGCCCGACAAAGGCCCCGAACACCGCCCCCACCAGCGCGCAGACAATCTTAATAATAATAAACTCCGCGACAGTCAGTTTGACGTCGGCCCGCGCCAGGTCGCGCTGGATGTTGCCCCCGCGCTTGCTCTGCGCCACCACACGGTCAATGCGCTCCAGCGCCTGGCGCGGGTTGGCCGCCGGCTGGGCGCCGCTCGGGCCGACAAACTCCTTCAGGCGCGAGGCCACCTCTTTCTCCCCCGGGCGACGTAACTGCCAGACCAGCAAGACAATCAGCAAGAGCAGCAGCCCGGCTAGCCCCAGGAAGATCGGCAACAATTCAGGCGAGAATAGACGATCCATAGTCACCTGTTCCTTGCCTCAGGCATGGTCCAAACGAACCTGACCGCGCGCGAGCGTTGCCGGTCACCGTTGGAAGGGAGGTGCGGAGGGCCTGGCTCTGCGCGATCCCGTTGGTTCGCCCGTGGCGGGGGCGCGCCCTGGCGCCGCGAGCGGAACGGGGGGTGTGGGGAGTCCTGGCCTCCCCGCGCTCCTCCACCGCCTATTAAAAACTCAAGCGATCCCCCGAACCAAAAATGTTCGGCGGCAGGAAGATGTTCAGGGTCTCGAACTTCTCGATGAACTTCGGGCGCACCCCCGTGGGCCGCAACTGGCCAACGATCCTGCCGCGCTCGTCAAGGCCCGTCTGTTCGAAGACGAAGATATCCTGCATCACCACCACATCGCCTTCCATGCCCGACACCTCGGTGATCTGCGTCACCTTGCGCGAGCCGTCTTTGAGGCGCGACTGCTGCACAAAGAGTTGCACCGCCGAGGCGATCTGCTCGCGGATGGCCCGCGCGGGCAGATCCATCCCCGCCATCAGGCACATGGTCTCGATACGACCCACGGCATCGCGGGGCGAGTTGGCGTGAATGGTGGTCATCGAGCCGTCGTGACCGGTATTCATAGCCTGGAGCATATCGAGGGTCTCGCCACCGCGGCACTCGCCAACGATGATGCGCTCAGGGCGCATACGCAGGCTGTTGATCACCAGGTCGCGGATGGTCACCTCGCCGCGGCCCTCGACGTTGGGCGGGCGCGACTCCAGGCTCACCACGTGGTCCTGTTGCAATTGAAGCTCGGCGGCATTCTCGACGGTGATGATACGCTCGTCTTCGGGGATGAAGTTCGACAGCACGTTGAGCAGGGTCGTTTTACCCGAACCGGTGCCGCCCGAGACCACGATATTGGTGCGCGCCTTGACGCAGGCGCCCAGGAAATCGGCCATATCCTGGCTCATCGAGCCGAAGCGCACCAGGTCGTGGATCGTCAGTTTATCCTTGCGGAACTTACGGATGGTGATCGTCGGGCCGTTGAGGGCCAGCGGGCGAATGATGGCGTTGACGCGCGAGCCATCAGGCAGGCGTGCGTCAACCATGGGCGACGACTCGTCCACGCGCCGGCCCAGTGGGGCCACGATGCGATCGATGATCCGCAGCACGTGCTCGTCGTTGCTGAAGGTGACATCGGTCTTGATCAATTTGCCCCGTTTTTCGATGTAGATCTGTTTGGGGCCATTGACCATGATTTCGCTGATCTCCGCATCGGCGAGCAGTTGCTCCAGCGGCCCCAGGCCGATGATGTCCGCCTCGATGCTCTCGAACATACGCTGCCGTTCGCTGCGCGTCAGAACGATGCTCTCGCCATCGAGGATGGCCTGGAAGGCCTCTTCGACCTGTCTGCGCACGCGGGCCTTATTGCTGAGATCGAGTTTAGGGTCCAGTTCGTTGATCAGCCGGTTCTGCACCCGCAGCTTGATCTCGTTGAAGGTGTCATCTTCGCGGGTGGCGGGCGCCCGCGGCGCGGCGATGCCGCCCCCTGGCCGCGCCGCCGGCGTGGCCGCAGCCTCCCCAGGGGTGGCGCCGATACGTTTGAGCAACGACATAGTGGTGTCCCTCTTCCTGACAGGAGGGGCGCGGCGGCGGGGCGCGGGGAGGCGCAGCCTCCCCGCATACTCCGCGACCCTCCGACGGTAACGCAGGTGTCAACTCAGCGTTTAATCAGCCGCGTGAACAGGCCGCCGCTCTTCTGGACGGAGGCTTCGGCGGCCCCTGGGGCGCCCGCCGCCGCGGTCTTGGTCGCCAGGGTAAGCTCGCGGGCCAGGAGGCCGATGTCGCGCGCCGCCTGGTGGGTCGGTCTGGCGATGATCAGCGGCACGCCCTGGTTGATGGCGAAGGTCATGTCCTGGCCAGCATCGCGGATCTGCAACTGGATCTTGCGCTGGATGGTTTTCTCCACGTTTTCGGCGCTGATTTCGATGCGGTTGCTGGCCTTGTTGAGCACCAGCATGACCTTCTCGCGCGGGTATTCCAGCAGTTCGGCCACTTCCAGGAACAGCCTGATATTGCGAATGCAGTGCATCTCCTGCGTCATCAGGGCGACGATGCGCGTGGCCAGGTCCAGCGCCGCCAGGGAGCGATCCTGGAACGAGGCCGGCGTGTCCACCACGATAAAGTCAAACTCATGTTTCATCGCCTCGAGGATCGCCCGCAGGTGATCGGCGGTGACCAGTTCGCCCCGCTGCGGATCGAGGGGTGCCAGGAGGACCTTGATCTGCGAGGTGTGGGTCGTCAGCACATCGTTGAGCAGGTCGCGGTCAAGTTCCTCGACCCGCTGCGCCAGTTCCACGATCGTCTTGTCCGAGCGCAGGTTCAGGATCACGCTCTGGTCGCCGAAGGTGCTATTGGCGTCGACCAGGGCCACTTTCTTGTTGGTAAGCTGGCGGATGGCCACGGCCAGGTTCGCGGCGATCGATGAGGTGCCCGCGCCGCCTTTGGGGCTGAACACGGCGATAATCTGCCCCTCGGGCACACTCTCCCCCGCCATGACCATGCCCGGCCCGGCGGGGCCCGCCATCGGGCGGGGCCGCGTCGCGGCGCGTTTGTGGACGTGGCGGATGGACTTGTACAGGTCGTCGGCGCTGATAGGCTTGGTCAGAAACTCGCGCGCCCCGGCCAGCATCGCGCGCCGCAGGTAATCCGTTTCGCCCTGCACGCTCATGATGATGACCTGCACCGCAGGGTCCTGGCTGAGGATGGCCTCGGTGGCCGCGATGCCGTCCATATCCGGCATATTGATGTCCATGAGCACGACATCAGGGTGGTGCTGTTTGGCGAGCGCTACGGCTTCGCGGCCGTTGCCGGCTTTGGCCACAACTTCAATGTCTTTCTCAAAGAAGAGCAACTTCTCAAGCTGATCGCGCGTATCGACGATGTCGTCAACGATCATCACCCGGATCTTTTCACCCTCGGTCATGGAACAAACTCCTCACTTGTGGCCGGGGATTGGCGTCTGACGATGCTCGGGCGGGCAATGGGGCATGCCTGGGCAGGCATGCTACCCCGCGGCACCCCTGGAGGCGCCAGGATACGCCAGTATTATACCTCTTTGATCGAACCAGGTCAGTACGAGTATGGCGAAACATCTTGCGCGGCGCCCTGTTCCGTCGGGCTGATGGGTATTGAGAAATGCATCCGCGCACCATCCTCGGAGAGGGGTGTGGGGAAACCGGGTTTCCCACACCCCCGCCTGCATCAGGGCGTCACGGCACGCGGGTCGGCGCCGGCGTGCGGGTTGGCTCGGGGGTGAAGGCGACATCTTCGCCCACCACCTGCGGCGGCTGGTTGTAGGGCAAGGGCAGCCCGAACTCGGAGATCAACAGGTCCAGCGTTGCGCCGATGGTCGGCTCGAAGTCTGTATCGCCCGCCCCACGCAGCACCAGCACCATGCGCGCGTTGGAAGCCAGGGCGAACTCCATCAACTCGACTTCCTGGTCGTTCAGCGCCAGCAACAGCGTCCACGCTCCGGCGGTGATCGGGCCCGAGGCCTGCCCGCTCGCCGGTTCAATCGGCTGGCCCGAGGCGTCCACCTGGGGCAGGCTCCCGCTCTCCGGCGCCACTCCCGGCTCCGGCGTCGCATCGGTTGCTACCGGCGGGCGGACGATCTGCAGCACCTGGGCCCGCTGCACGATCGTCTTGGTGCTGTTGAAGGTAAGATCGTTCAGCAAGCGTATCAGGCCTTCTTGCGTGATGGTGGGATACGACTCGCGCCGGGGCACGCTGAAGGTCGCCACCACGTCCACGAAGTCGCCGGGCACGATGCGGTCGGCCACGCCCGAGAGGTTGTTGACAATGAAGGGATAGGCTTTGTCGCGCGCCCGCTCAGGCTCGGCGGTGGGGATCTGCTGGGACAGGCCCGGTTCGGTCAGGCCTGCCTTCACAATGAACTCGTTGGCCCGGAACGGTCGCGTGGTGAGCTTGCCCACGATCTCGCCGGTGCGCGAGAAGTTCTGGTCCGGATCGAACTCTGTCTGGGGGATGGTAATCACATCGAGCAAGGTGGTGTCGGCGATCAGGGTGTTGGCCGGGATGTCCACCCGCGCCCGCACGATCTCAACCTCTGGTACTTCGGTGGGGAGGGCCGGGGTTGGCTGCGCTACCCCGACCAGTCCGCCGCCGCCGGGTTGTTGGAGCAGGAAGAACAGGGCGGCAGCGCCGATGACCAGGATCAGACCAATGATGAGAATGACAATGACACCACGCTGCATACAAGGGTATCCTTCCTTTCAGGGGGCTTCACCCACGCCTCGCCGGGATGGACAAGGATGTTCCCGGGAGGGCGGCGCTCCGCTGGACCCTCCCGCCCGGGCGCAGGTGCGCTGCTGGGAGAGCCGCGCCCTCCGTGACCTGCCCGCCAGACGAGACCGGCGCGGACTACGCGAATTATAGCATACGCCTGTGGATTGCTGCGCCGCGCGCCAACGGGACGCAACAGAGTTTTCCCGGGCGGGCCGCGCCCGTCCGCGGGCGGGGGTCCTCCGGGGAAACCTGATTTCCCCGGCCCCCTTCGTTGAGAGGTGGGTCGAGCCTCAATACGTTGCAAATAAGGTGACTGCCCCCTCCCCAGCCCTCCCCCGCTAGGGGAGGGAGGCCGGCTCCTCCCCCCAGCGGGGGGAGGTTGGGAGGGGGGCTGCCGTGCCGCATGCGCTTAGGTGAACGGTTTGGGTCTAGCCTCCCCCCGTCCCGCCAACGGTACCATAGCGATGAACCATGGCCTGGGCATGGTTCAGATCGAGCGTTCTAGCTTGATCGTTGCCTCCACACCTCCACACCTCCACACCTCCACAGAACTGGTCTGGAGAGCTGAGAGCGGTGGATGTAAAGGCTGTAGATTGTTACGTGAGTTTGAACCATGGCTTAGCGCGCCACCAGCGGCAGGTACAGTTCGTTAAGCGGGGGGATTTCCGGTGTCGGATTGGTCACCGTGAAGTTGATCACCCAGGGCTGGTTGGGCGCGGGCTGGGCGTTCTGTTCCTCGCCGCGGTTGTTGGCCTCGCCGGCCTGGCCCTCGTTGACGTAGTTCCACGGATCAATCAACACCGCCACGGCGTAGTTGCCCGGCTGGCGGAACAACTCGCGCACGTCCTCAAGCGGCACGCCGACCACGCCGCCGTTCTGGATCAACTGGCCCTGCTCGTCGCGCACCCGCGTCCAGCGTTGCGGGTTGCCGGTCGGGTCCGTCCCGGTGCGCAGAATCATCCGCGCGCCCGATGCCATCTGATACTTGAGGACCTGGTACATAGCCACCACGCAGTCGGGGAAGGTCATATCGGTCATAGGCACCGCGGGGATGTTGCCGGCGTTCAGCGCCGGCGGCGGCTGCCCCACGTCGGTGCGCCGCACGCACAGCCCGACCCAGAAGCCGGTGTTGTCCGCCGGGCCGGATGAAGCCGGGATAGTGTGCTCAATGCCCTGGGTGTTCAGATTCTGGATGCGCACGCTGAAGGTCGTCACGCTGCCGCTTTCGCCCACCGTGGCCGCCAGATCCTGCAAGCGGATGTCGGGCGTGCCGGTGGGCAGGATCTTCTCCAGCGCCACGCGGAACAGGCGCGGAGTGTCGCCGGCGCCCCCGGCCCCCGGCTGAGCCGCCTGGTCGCCGCTCAGGCCGTTTTGCAGGAAGCGCGCCCGGTACTGCAGACAGGTGGCGATCACGTTGGCGTCGCGCAACGAGAACACATTCTCCCCGCTGGCGCGGCTGTAAAAGTTGGTGCTGGAGTCACCGTCAATGGTGGTCCACTGCGCGTTCGCGGGGAACACCGACTCATCGGGGCAGTTCGGGTTCGCGCCGTTGACAGTCCGGAACTGGAGCACCAGGTCGGCATTGGGGTTGTTCTGGCGGGGCGCCTCGGCGTACCAGCGGATGGAGAGTACCCGCGCGTCGTTGTCGCGATCATTGGCGCGGATGCTCACCGGGAAGACATTGGAATAGAACCAGCCTTCGTTGGCGCGGCTCTGCAGGGTGACCTCGTTGAGACCGCCCAGGCGCCCGACGAAGAGCGAACTGGTTGGAACGCCGGTGCGATCGTTGCCGCCGACGACGAACACCCAGGCCGAGCCGAGGGAGTCATTGCCGGAGGGGTTGTCGGGGGGCGGGAGGGCGTCCATCAACGCCGCGCTGAGACTATAGCGCCCGTCGGTGGTGTCGGTCACGGGCAACACATTTGGCCCGGCGTTGCCGATGAAGTACTGGGTGGCGCCGGGGACACGCTGGAGATCCATCCGATCATCGTGCACCGCGGTCTGCACCTTCGCTGAGGCGTTGACCCCGGACCCGCGCCCGCCGATCACGTAGAGCCGATTGTTGTAGGCCACGCCGGCCAGGCTGTAGCGCCGCTGGCCCTCCAGGCTCACCTGGTCGTTGTTGGGGTTGGGCCGGTTGCTCCAGGTTACGACGCCAGTTTCGGGGTTGACCAGGCCGCGGAAGACGAACTCATTAATGTCGTTGGGATTGTTGTTCAGGCGCCCGCCGGCCACGAAGATGGCATGCTGGCGGGTATTGCCCACGATCGTCGTGGCCGCCATGGCCGTGTGTTCAAAGAGACCCAGGGTCAACGCCGGCGCGGGTAGATCGACCAGCGGCAGGTCGGCCGCCCGCGCCCAGACGCCCTGCACCGGCAGGGTGCCGCTCACCGGGGGCGCGCTAAAGCTGCCATCGGCGTTGACCTGGGTGTAGAACACCGCCCGCGAATACATATTGCGGGTAGACGAGGTTTCTCCCACGAACGGCTGATAGGCGGCGAAGCCGCCGATGACGTAGAGAAAGGCCCGCTCAGGCGCGACGCGCACCAGCACGACCGCGGTGCTCTCCAGCCCCAGGAGCCGCGTGCCGAAGCCGGCGCCGCTGGTGGTGACGTTGGAGATAGACGTAAGCTGCGGCGGGGGGCTAGGCAGGTTCAACGGGGCGCGCCAGGTGATCGTGTCGCCGTTGACCGCGCCGACCTGGATCACCGGGGTAGAGAGATCCTCGGGATGGCAGCCGCTGGCCGAGGTCAGCACGCTGCCGCCAATAACGAAGATGAAGCCGGTGTCGGGGCCGGTGGCCATAGCCGTCACTGCGGCGCGGGTGCGCGCCGGGCCGGGCTTCTGGTTCGTCGGGCAGGCCTCTGGCGGGGCGATCATCTCCGCCTGGGGCAGGGCGCTGCGCAGCCAGTTCTCGTTGCCGAAGTAGCGTTCGTCGGTGATGCCGTGGGGCGTGGCGCCGCCGGTGACCTGGTTGAAGTTGGCCCAGTAGAGGTAGGGGTTGCTGGGAGGATTGTTGCCCGAAGCGCGGGTGCCGCCAACGACAAACAGGCGCCTGCCGATGACTGCCGCGCCGGCCCCCGAGAGCGCCTCGGGCAGACCCACGCCGGCGCTCTCCCACCGGTTGAGGAAGCCGATGGGGGCCAGTTGCACCGCCCCCGCCTGGTCGCGGCTATCGCCGGCGTCGCGGTCGGGGCCGAGCGAGGTGCGATAGAACGTGCCCCGGGCGAATTCCTGCTGCCCGTTGTCGAGGTCCTGGATGGTGCCCTGCTGGGCGCGGGCGTCGCGACCGGGGGCCAGGGCCACGAGCGCCGCGACGATGAGGAGCAGATGCAGGAGGGCTATAGATCGTCGCGAGCGATATTGTGCCGTCATAGGCCATCTCCTTGTTGCAGGCAACGAGCGCGTGTCGCGGCAGGATGCGCGGAGGGGCCGTGACCCTCACACCGCTCGTTGCCGGGCTATCATAGCTGACAGGCGCTACCGGATGAGAACCTGTTCATCATCAAGGCCATAAAAAAAAGCCCCTACGGACAGCGCATCCCACGCGGGCAGGGGGCAGCAGTGGGGGGCGCAGCGGCGTTGCGACCCCCACCGGGTGGAGGTGGAGGGGTGTGGGGAAACCGGGTTTCCCCACACCCCTGCCTGAGGGCTGCGCCCTCCCAAACTCTCCCGGTGGGTGAGGTTCTGGGGAAACCAGATTTCCCCAGAACCTTGCCTGAGGGCCGCGCCCTTCCAGACCCTCGCGCGGGGGCGCTTTTCACCTCAATTCGCGCAGACGTCGCCAAAGAGCCGCAGTTGCAGATCCTGGCGGATCGTCTGGGTGAAGCTGCCCACGGTGGTATTGGGTGCCACGTTGATCACGATGTCGGAGACGGTCTCCTCATTCTGATAGATCAAGCTGTAGCGCCGCGGGCCAGCGCTGGGCGGATCGAGCGGGTGGCGGTAGAACAGGTAGGGCTGGACCCGGTACGAACCGGCGGGCAGGCGGTCGAAGCGATAGCTCAGGGCGCCGCCGCGGCTGGCATCAGCGCGGATGGGCGCGCGATACTGCGTGCCGGTGCTCTGGTCAGTCAGGATGACCTCCCCCACATTGGGGTACTGCAGGCTGCCGACGGACTGGAAGTTCTCCGGCGGGATAACGTTGGTCCAGGCGGCATCGGAGCGTGGCTCGCAGATGCTGGTCTCGACCTGAGTGTTGATCGCCTGCATGATCGCGTCCACATTGGTGCTGCCATCGGCGTTGCGCTGGAGATCCTTGGCCGAGAAGAAGTAACTGGGGAAGGAGGCCACACCGTCACGCAGGCCGGTATCGGGGATGTGCGAGAGCGCGACCGCGTACACCTCGATCCCATTGGCCTGGAGATCCTGACGGCTGACCTGGACAGCCTGGGTAATGGGCCGGTCGAGGCCGGCAGGGACGTCGCCGCCGCCGGTTGACAACCCGCCTACATCGGTAGTCTGACAGGCGGCAACCTCGATCACCAGATTGCGAAAACTTCTGCAGACATGACCGTCGGTATAGGTATCGGCGGTGCTTTGCCCGGCGCGCAGGTTTCTCGCGTTACGACTGAGGAACTGGTTAGCCACGCCGTCGGTCACGAAGACCACCACGCGCTTGTACTCCCAGGTCTGGCCGTTCCGGGTCACCGTGCGTGGAGCAGCGCTCAGCAGCAGCGATGCGCGGTAGAGACCCGCGGCGCTGTTGGTGCCGCCGATAGTGCGGTAAGGGTCGCTGTTGTATTTACCGGCGTTCCGGATGTTGTTGATGATTGTGGTGGGGTTGGTTGAAAAGCCCTTGGTATTGCCTGACGGCACCTCATGGGTATACCACACCAGGGCCATCTGGTCGGGCGGGCGGCTCGAATCGTACTCGGGATTGCCGGGCATATTGGTCGAGCGCACCAGGGTGTAGAGGGCCTGCTTGGCAACGGTGATGCGCCGTTCCGACTCGTTGCTCCACCAGTACTCGGGGCCGGTGCCGGTGACTTCGGCGCGTGGCGGGTCGGAGTTGGGCGGGGCCTCGGCGCAGCGCCACCAGCCGCGCTGGCGTCCGGCGGCGGGCGCGTCCCTCCTCGTGGTGCGGTCACACTTCCCTTCGAAGTCGGCGCTCATGGAGCCGGAGACGTCGAGCACCACCACGTACTGGATGGGCCGGCGGGCCTGGGGCCGGTACTGGTACTCGGGCCAGAAGGACACCGAGCCGATCAGTTCAACAACACCCTCGGTATTGGGATCGATCACCCCGGTGTAGAGACAGGCGCTCTGCTGCGGTCGGGCATCGCCGAGGAAGATCATGTCGAGCCACTTATCGTTGCGGGTCTGCCCCTTCTCGAGCACGACAAAGAGGCCCAGGCGCACGATATGGAAGCGGGAGTTGTTGCCCTGTAAGACGGCTTCGCTGTGAATGGGCAGGACCATACGCGTGCCGACGCGGATATGCTCGTCGAGCGCGTTTTGCACGTCGTTGGAATCCATGTAACCGGTGGCGCCCCAGACCCAGTCGCCCACGTTGAGCACGCCGGGCTGTTCGGGATAGGTGGCGGGGCGATCATCGGTGGGCCAGGGGGCCTCTTCGAAGCCCTCGCCGAGGTTGCCTTCGCCGGTGAGGCTGGCGGCCAGGCGCTGCTCGCTGGTGGCCCCGGGGATGCTGTCGCGCCAGCGGAGCCAGCTAAAGTTGCCGGGAGTGGTCGCGCCGCTGACGATGACCCGCATGGCCGTGAAGCGCCCGGAGAGATCGGGGCTATCGTACTCAACCTCGCGCCAGTTCTGGTCAGGGTTATCGGGGTTGATGAAGCGATTGCCATCGATCACGTCGTTGCTCACGGTAATGGGGTAGACGCCCGAGTTGCTGGTGCAGGTGCCGGCGTGGGCCATGGCGTTGATTGGCAGGTCATTGCGGCCAACCACACGGGCGAAGGTCGTATCCACGCGGCCCCGGAGGCCCACCTGAATGAACGCGACGTTATTAGGCACCGGGTTGGTGTCATTGGTAACGAAGGGAGAGCCGGTGGTGATCGGGCGGCCCTGGGCGTCGAGGTAAAGCGCCTCGAGGGTGAGTTCGCCTGGCTGCGGTTCGGCGCCGGGCTCGGTCACCTCTACGCGATGCGCTTCCAGTGAATCGACAATCGCGCTGTAAATGGTCCGGTTCGTGGTAGCTTCCGTGCGAGCGATATATCGGTTCATCCCTGCCAGGGCGGCGCTATTGGCGGCGGTCACCGCGCGCCGCTCCTCGGAGAAGGTATTGCCCACATCAACCGACAGACCGACCATGCCGACGATAAGCGCGATCATCAAACCAATCACGGGCAAACTCTGCCCGCGTGCGCGAGGCTGCGGTGTCAAACGCCGGCGACGTGCAGTTCCCATAGCGATCCCTCCTGTCTGGTACTGGATTGCTGGCGAGCGTGCGCGGACGAATCTGAGCGCGCGGGGGACACCAGAATCTCTAACATGGCTTGCGGCGCTTATGGTCTTTGAGCAATTCCTCCGCTCTCGCCGTCCATGCGGCTGCGTCGCACACCGATGGGATGAACAATGTAAAGTTGTTCCTGGGAGGGCTGTGTCCTCCTAAACCCTCCCGGGGGCGGGGGGTGGGGGGAAACCTGGTTTCCCCCCACCCCGCTCCATCGGCATACCGGATGAATTGCTCAATACCTATCAGATGTCCATGCGGCCACGCCGCACAACGCCGCAATGAACATACGGTTGTTCCTGGGAGGGCTGTGTCCTCCCAAACCCTGCCGGGGGCGGGGGGGATGGGGAAACCCGGTTTCCCCATCCCCCTCCGGTTAATTCGGCGTATTGGCATACGAACTGCGGATCGGCATCACCGACACGGCCTGCAGGCGCACACTATTGCCAAAGGCGGGCGCGAGAGGGAACATGAACTGGTAATCGGTGCGCACGGTGACCCTGACCCAGCAGTTGCGCCCGCCGGCCTGCATATCCACGCCGTGCACATTAGTGCGGCAGACCTGATTGAGCGCACTTGCATCCGTGCCTTTCAGCAACTCGATGCGAATGTAGGCATTAGGGTTCGACCAATCGGTGTGCACGGCGCGATTCTCGGTCTCGTCCCAGACGCCGTTGTTATCGAGGTCGCGCAGATTGGCGAAGCCGCGGGACTGGGCGCCGCCAGCGCCGCGGACGCGGCGCACGATCTCGGCATAGTTGAGGTCCACCCGCTGCAACTGGCCGTCCTGCATCACCTGCACCGGATAACTGCCGAAGGTGGCGCCTTCCTGGGCGGCCACGCGCAGGCCCTGGAAGGTGAAGAAGATCAACCCCAGATCAACGGCAGCGGCCAGCAGGAAGAAGAGCAGGGTGCTGGCGAGGGCCAGTTCCACCAGCGCCTGACCCCTGGCGCGAGGCTGCCGGCGATGGATGCGAAGTCGGCGCAACATGGATCAATGCTCCTACTGGTTCAACTCACGCCATTCAGCCAGATTGCGGGCGCAGGCCACACCGGCGGGCCGGGTGGGGTCGAAGCCGAGATTCTCGATTGAGCGCCGCTGCACGACCCGCAGGGTGATCGTGCCCTCATCGCCGCCGATGCGCAGCAACTGGAAGAGAGGAGTCAGCCCGGTGACCGGATAGGCGATCTCGATCTCGATCGGCCCGCGGTCGCGCAGGTTGCGGGTATTGCCGCCGTTGGGGTAGCGAATGGTCACGAAATCCACCACATTGCGGTTGCGATTGATGTCGCCGGAAAAGAGGGTCGTATCGCTCTCCACCGCGGCGAGGACGGTATTAACGCAGGCATCGCCGCGAAAGCCGGGATAATCTGCATCGTTGGGTGGATTGTCGCGATAGGCCAGCCAGGACTCATACGGCGGCACCTGGGCAGCGGCTTCGGCCCCGTTGCGGGCGGCCTGGGAGACGGTTGAATAGGCCCAGATGATGTAGCCGAACTCCATGATGCCAAAGAGCACCAGAAGCATGAATGGCAGGATCAGCGCCATTTCGACGATTGATTGACCAGAGTTACGGTGATCCATACGCTGCTCACGCTCCTCCCGCGATACGCGATCGTATGCCGATTATAGGTCAGGCGCGTTTGGAGGCTCAATAGTCAAAAGGTACCGAGTGGCGCGCCCGGCGCGGGAGCGACGAGGGGCGTGGGGAAACCCGGTTTTTCCCCACGCCCCTTGCCCCGGCGGGCGGGTGTTTGCCCTCGTTGTCGGCGGATCATCAACTGTTAGCGCAGACGTCGCCAGAGAGCCGCAGTTGCAGATCCTGGCGGATCACCCGCGAGAACCCGCCCACGCTGCTTTCGACCGTCACGTTGACCACAATATCGGCGCGGGTCTCAAACTGCTGGTGCAGGTGCCAGCGTAGGCCATCGCATTGATCGGCAGATCGTTGCGGCCGACGATACGGGCGAAGGCGGTATCAATGCGACCCCGCAGACCCACCTCGATGAAGGCCACGTTACTGGGCACCGGGTTGGTATCGTCGGTGACCAGGGAGGAGCCATTGCCGATCGGGCGGCCCTGGGCGTCGAGGTAGCGCGCCTCGAGGGTCAGTTCTTCCGGCTGCGCTTCGGCCCCCGGGGCGGTCACCCGCACGCCGTGGGCATTGAGCGCGTTGACGATCGAGGTATACACCACCCGGTTGGTAGTTGCCTGGGAGCGGGCGATGTAGGTGTTCATCCCCGCCAGGGCGGCGGTGTTGGCCGCGGTGACGGCGCGCCGCTCTTCGGAGAAGGTATTGCCGACATCAACCGACAGGCCGACCATCCCAACAATCACGACGATCATCAGGCCGAGCAAGGGCAGACTCTGGCCGGGCGCGCGGGAGCGCGCGGCGCGTCGTCTGCTGCGTACGTTCCCCATGGGGATTCCTCCGTCCATCTGACTACTGGATTGGGGAAACCTGGTTTCCCCATACCCCTGCTCGAGGGCTGCGCCCTCACCCTCCCGCAGGCGGGGGCGTGGCGAAACCCGGTTTCCCCACACCCCGCTCCGAGAGCTGGTAGCCGCCCGGCACAATGGGCGAGAACCACCCGTTTTCATATCAATGTGCGCAAGGATGCAAAAACACAGGCCTGCGGCTCTCGCGCCGCAAGGGCAATGGCGCGCGCATTGGCCTCGCCGCAGAGAACTGGCAGGCAGCGCCGCTGGTCGGGGGGAGGATGAGGGCTGGAACGGTTCAGAAGGGCGTGGTCGCGCCCTTCACTGGCGCTGCGCAACGCAGGCTTCGCGACGTCCGGGCAGCAGGGGGAGAGGGACGAGGTAGTGGGATGGGTCAGATGGGATGCGCGCGACGAAATACGTCACGGTCATTGGTAGTCGGTAAGGTAAGGGTTGCGGCGAACTCACGCTCCTTCCCAACCCTCCCCGCGGCGGGGGGGAGACTGGGAGGGGGCAGCCAGGGTCATTAATCCGGTATGGCAGTCTAGCCGTCGGGCTAAAGCCCTCGGCTAGGGGATGCGAAGGCCGCCTGCGCGGCCTATGCCGGATAATGTATGCAAAGACCATATGCCCCCGGCTAGGGGATGCGAAGGCCGCCTGCGCGGCCTATGCCGGATAATGTATGCAAAGACCATATGCCCCCGGCTAGGGGATGCGAAGCCCGCCTGCGCGGCCTATGCCGGATGATGTATGCAAAGACCATACGCCCCCGGCTAGGGAATGCGAAGGCCGCCTGCGCGGGCTATACCGGATGTAATTCTTAACATGATTCTAGGGAGGGCTGCGCCTTCCCAAACCCTCCCGCGGGCGGGAGTATGGGGAAACCGGGTTTCCCCATACCCCGGCGTGAGAGCCAGGCCCTCCCGCGGGTGGGGGCGTAGGGAAACCTGGTTTCCCCACACCCCTGCTCCAGCAGCCTATGTTCACGTCAGGCGATCTAGGTAACATTATAGGCGCGCGGGCTACGGGCCTCAATAGTCAAAAGGTACCGGGTCGGCGAGCAGCGAAAGTTGCTGCCGTTTCCTGTGCAAAAGGTGGACAAAGCGTCCCACGTGGCGTATACTAAAGCATATGGAGCACCAATACCCCTACCTTCAAGAAGAATTCGTGGTGGTCGAGGCGCCGCTGGAGCGGGTGGAGGCGGTGATGACGGAGCGCCCGCTCATGACGCGCTGGATGTCGCCGGCGGTGCGCTTCGAACCGCTGGAAACGTGGAGCTTCGAGCAAGGGGCGCGCTGGCGGCTCACCCTGACGGGGCTGGGCCGGGCCCTGGAGGCGCACTACGTCGTCCACGACCGGCAGCCGGGGCTGGTCCTGTGGGCCTTCACCGGCTTCTGGGAAGGCTTTGACGCCTGGCACTGGCGCCCGTTCCAGGGCCATGCGGGCCGCACGCTCATCCAGAACCGCATCGAGTATCAGCTACGTATTCCTATCCTGGATGTGCTCTGGCCGGCGACGGTGGGGCCGCTCATGGGATGGGACGCCAGGGTGCAGATGCGCCGCTTGAAGAGCGTGTGCGAAGAGGCTGGCGGTGTGGGATTTTAGATTTTAGATTTTGGATTTTGGATTTTAGGCATGGTTCAAACGCACGTGACCGTTTGCCTCGACACGGGACCACGGGGGAGGTTGTGGAGGGGTCCGGCTCCTCCACACCTCCCCGCCAGACTGTCAAGCGCAAATCGCAGGTCTGGTGGGTTGAGGGGTACGTGTTCACAGTTCTCCTGGGAGCGCAGGCATCATGGTCTTTGAATACATCATCCGCTCTCGCCCGCGCAGGCGGGCTTGGCATTCCGTAGCCGAGGGCTTTAGCCCCACGGCCAGCCCGGAATAGCGGATGAATTTCTCAAAGACCATCTTGCCCGCGGAGACGCGACGCGGGCGGGACGCCCGCGCTCCCAGGCGCGTGGGTTACCCCAAGTGTGAACACTTACATTGCAGGTCTGGTGGGTTGAGGGTTTGAGAAGGCGTACCCCTCCCAGGAACAACCTTTTCTATCTCATTGCGGATGCGGGCCGGAGGTCGGGAGCCACCAGTTCGTTAATCTGCATCCATCTATCTCATTGCGGATGCGGGCCGGAGGCCCGCGCACCCAGGCCCCGGCGCGCGAGAGGATGCGGGGGGGCGCAGCCCTTCCAGGAACAACCTTTTTTCATCCCACTGGTATGCGGTGGAGCCGCATAGGTGGCTGATATGCGCGCCGGCGGGCGGCTGACCCGCGGGCGCGGCAGAAAGCGAGGGGAGGCAATGGCACGACCAATTCTCCCGATGACCGAGAAGTGGAGACGCGAGTTTATCCAGCCCCGTGGCCCGTCGAATGTGCCGCAGGTGGGTGAGGTCGCGCCGGATTTTACGCTGCCGTACGCGTTGCTGACGCGCAATGCCGCGGGTGAGGAGCAGGTGGAGTATGGGCGCACGCTGACCCTCAGCGCCCTGCGGGGGCGCCCGGTGGTGTTGAACCTGACGCGCATCGTCAGTGACCGCTTCTTCTGACCGCATTGCGCGCCGCAGCTGGATGCTTTGCGGGAATGGTATGGCGAGTTTGTTCGACGCGACGTGTACCTGCTGGTGGTGAGCAGCACCGATCTGGAGATGACGAGCTTCGTGGCCGAAACGCTGCGCGCTCCGTACCCGGTGCTGAGCGACGCCGAGTGGTCGGTATTCTACCGCTACGGGATGGGTTCGGCAATGGGTGTGCCGCTGCCCGGAACCTTCGTCATTGACGCCGAAGGCGTCATCCGCTGGGAATGGGTCGCGCCCCTGTCGGTGGTGTTTTCCCCGCCGCGCCCGCCGGAACTCTTGCAGGTGATTGATGAACTGGGTCTGGCGGGAGGAGAGAGAGCCAGCCCGGGATGATGGCTTCCCCTTGCCGCGGTGGCCCCATGCTCCTAACGTGAACATAGGCTCTCGAAGAGGGGCATGGGGAAACCGGGTTTCCCTATCCCTCAGCGGACGCGGGCCGGAGGCCCGCGCACCCAGGCCCCGGCCCCTGGGAGGGTTTGGGCGGGCGCAGCCCTCCCAGGAAGACGGTTTCCCCATCCCCCTGGCCAGGGCCGGCTTGCCTCTACCGGCCCGCAATCAATCGTAGCCTTCGATATACAGGTTAATCATCTGCTTCCAGTAGGGCCAGTCGTGGCACCAGCCGTCCCAGAGACGCAGGGCGTTGCCGATGCCTCGCTCCCAGAGCTGGCGTGACAGCAACTCGTTGGACCAGGCGCTGGGGTCGTCGCGGCCAATAGCCAGGATGATCTCGGTGTCGCGGAGGCGCGCGAGGAGTTCGGGGTCGGTCAGGTTGGGGATGAAATCCACCGGGTTGTGGTAGTAGAGGCCCTGGGTGTAGTGGTTGAAGAAGCGCCGGACGTCGTAGAGGCCGCTGAGGCCGATGACGCGGCGCACCACGCCCGGGTGCCGCAGGGTGAAGATGACCGCCTCAGTGGCCCCGAACGAGCAGCCGGTGGCCATCAGATAGCGGTTGGGGTTGATCATGCGCACAAGGGGCAGCACCTCGGTGAGCAGGTAGTGCTCGTACTGCTCCTCGCGCCACATGCGCGAGTCGGTGTCGCGGGTGTCGTTGTACCAGGTTTCGCTAAAGACGCTGTCCACGCAGATCAACTGCAACCAGCCCTGATCGAGGCGGTGGGCCAGGGCGGCGACCATGCCGCGATCTTCGTACTCGAAGAAGCGACCGAAGGAAGTGGGAAAGACCAGGCAGGGCGCGCCGGCATGGCCAAAGATGAGCAGTTCCATGTCCCGGCCCAGGGCGTGGCTGTACCAACGATGGTAGTCTCGACGCATAGATTCAGGTCTCGAGGGTGGAGAGGCGGTTCCTGGAGGCGGAATGATACTCGCGGGGGGGCGGGGTTGTCAATTTGAGATTGTGGATTGGATGGGGAAACCAGGTTTCCCCATCCCCTGCCCGGTAGAAGGGCGCGGCCCTGGCGGAAGCTGCGGTTCAAGCGCGTGGGGCCGGGGGGGCCAGCGCCCGCAGGAAGGCGAACTTGACCACCTCGAACCAGGCCATGGTTAGACAGAGGAACAGGCCGAGGGCGCCGTCGCGCCAGCCGCCGAGGCTCACGTAGCGGCGCCAGAACTCGCGGGCGGGGGCGCCGAGAAAGTTGCGCCAGCGGGCGCGCCGCCCTTCTTCGGCCAGGATGCGGGCCTCGGCCAGGGCGTAGCGGCTCTGCTTGATCCACAGTTCGTCGAGGCGCTCGATGTTGAGGTGCACCAGATGGCCGTGGAGCGTCCCCGCCGGGCCGGCGAGGCGCGGGTACTCGTGGACGTGGCGGCGCTCGTCGTAGTGGGCGGCGTCGCGGTGGAGCAGCCGCAGTTGATGGTCGGGGTACCAGCCGCCGCCGCGCAGGGGCTGGCCGAAGAAGAGGTTGCGGCGGGGGATCCAGTAGCCGTGGCAGGAGGGCGCCGGGGATCGGAGCACGGCGCGGATCGCGGCGGCGAGTTCGGGGGTGACGCGCTCATCGGCGTCGAGGAAGAGCACCCAGGGGCCGCGGCTGAGGGCCAGGGCCTGGTTGCGCTGGGCGGGAAAGCCGCGCCAGGGCGCGCGGATCACCGTGGCGCCGTGGGCGGCGGCGATTGCGGCAGTGCGGTCGGTGGTGCGCGCGTCGAGCAGCACGAGGACCTCATCGGCCAGGCCGGCCACGCTCGCCAGACAGGCGCCGATGTGGCGCTCTTCGTCGCGGGCGATGATCGCGACGCTCAGTTCCATGGGTGCGTTCATCAATGATCGTATTGGTGAGACCCGGACCGGCGGTGACGGCCACCACCCCCGGGCGGCTCGTCAGCCGGGCCATAGCGTCGGCGGCGAAGACGGCGGTGGCCTCAATGTGACCGGCATTATCATAATCGGGATTTTGGATTTTGGATTTTAGATTTTAGGCATGTTTCAAGCTCGATTGACAGTTCGCCTCGACACCGGACCGTGGGGATGGCCGTGGAGGGGCCTGGCTCCCTCACACCTCTCTGCCAAACGGTCTGGCATGATGGTCTTTGAGCAATTCATCCGGTATGCCGGGCTGGTCGTGGGGCTGAGGTGACCATCGTTCGCGGCCTTCAGCCCCCCTCCCAGCCTCCCCCGCGGGATCGTAAGCCTGGGTCTGGAACCGTGCTACAATAGGCGCAAGCAACGCAACGCAGGGAGCTTATGCCGGAGTACATCGCCACGATTGGCCTGGAGATCCATGCCCAGGTTCGGACGGCCTCGAAGATGTTCGACGGGTGCAGCGCCGACTACGCCGGCAGCCCGCCGAACAGCCGCGTGTCGGTAGTGAGCCTGGGGTTGCCCGGCGCGCTGCCGGTGGTCAACGCCAGGGCCATCGAGTACGCTGCCCTCTCGGGGCTGGCGCTGAATTGCACGGTCAACCAGCGTTCGATCTTCAGCCGCAAGTCCTATCCCTACCCCGATCTGCCGAAGGGGTTCCAGATCACTCAGTACGACGAGCCGCTGTGTTCGGACGGCTGGGTCGAGATCCGGCTGGCTTCCGGGGCCGTCAAACGCATCGGGATCGAGCGGCTGCACATCGAAGAGGACACCGGGCGCCTGGTCCATGCCGACGACGGCTCCTCGCTGATTGACTACAACCGCAGCGGCGTGCCGCTGATGGAGATCGTCACCCGTCCCGACATCGCCACCCCCGAGGAGGCGCGGCTGACCTTCGAGAAGATCCGCCAGATCCTGGTGTGGATCGGGGTGAACAGCGGCAATCTGGAGGAGGGCGCCCTGCGCTGCGACGCGAACGTGAGCGTTCGTCCGGTCGAGCAGGCGGCCTACGGGGCCAAGGTGGAGATCAAGAACATCAACTCGTTCCGTTTCGTGGAGCGGGCGCTGGCCTTCGAGATCCAGCGGCAGATCGCGGTGCTGAAGGGCGGCGGCGCGGTGATCCAGGAGACCCGCGGGTGGGACGAGGCGCGCGGCGAGACGGTGGGGCAACGCTCCAAGGAGTACGCCCACGACTACCGCTACTTCCCCGAGCCGGACATTCCGCCGCTCGTGCTCAGCGCGGAGTGGATCGCGGCGCGGCGGGCCGAGTTGCCGGAATTGCCCGACGCGCGCCGGGCGCGCTTCGAGAGCGAGTACGGTCTGAGTTTTCAGGACGCCGATCTGCTGACCCTGGAGCGCCCGATCGCCGACTACTTCGAGGCGGCGGTGGCGGCGGCGCAGGCGGTGGGCGGCACGCCGAAGGACGTGGCGAACTGGGTGTTGAACGAGGGTTTCCGGCTGCTGAAGGAGCGCAACGAGCCGGCCCCGCGCCTGGTGGAGCGCATGCCGGTGGCCCACCTGGCCGCGCTGATCGACCTGGTGGCGAAGGGCGGCATCAACCGCAACGTGGCCAAGCAGGTGTTCGAGGCCAGTTTCGACAACGGGGCCGACCCGGCGCGGCTGGTGGCCGAGCGCGGGCTGACGCAGATCAGCGACAGCGCGGCCCTGGGGGCGGTGGCGCGCGAGGTGATCGCCGCCAACCCCAAAGTGGTCGCCGAGTACCGCGGCGGCAAGACCAGCGCCCTCCAGTACCTGGTCGGCCAGATGATGCGCGCCACCCGCGGGCAGGCCAATCCGCAACTGGCCCGCGAGTTGCTGGAGGCGGAACTGGCGGCGGGGGAGGCGGATGGCCGGTAGCTCATGAGCGCAACCGACGACAATGAAACCCCTGGCCCCATCGAGTTGATCGACGCGGCGCGGACGAAGTACACCGCGGCGCTGGGGCGCCTGCGGCGGGGCCATCTGGAACTGGCGCTGCTGAGCCTCCACGGCAGCGTGGAGGACGCGCTGCGCGCGCACGGGCTGCGCCTGAACCTGCCGGCGGCCCGCGAGCCGTTTCCCGACCTGCTCGCGGCGCTGACGCGGGTGACGCTGGGGCCGTTGAGTCTCGCCGAAGCCGAGGGGGTGCGGCGCATGCATCGGCTGCGCGGGCGCATCGCCCACGGCGAGCAGGTGGTGGTGGCCGCCGAGACGATTGACGCCTACCGGCGCCTGGCGGCGCGCCTGTTGCCGCGCTACGGGGTCATGGTAACCCCGCCGGAGGAGCCGGAGCCGATGCTGCGGTCGGGGGGCGCTCCTCTGGAGGAGCGGGCGGCGACGAGGGGGCGGGCCGAAGTGACGTTGCGGCGCGGGCCGCGCGCCGCGCGGGCGGCGACGGTGGACGGCGGGCCACGCCGCGAGCGCACCGTGTACCCCGACGCGGAGCTGGCGCGCTACGTGGGGCGGGTGCGCCCGAGCCGCGCCACGAGCGAACTGCCCCTGGCGCGGCAGTACAGCCGCGGGCGCGGCCTGGAGGCACCGTGGAACGGCGCGCCGGCGTGGCTCCTGCCAGTGCTGATCGTGCTGAGCATCTTCCTGGTAGGGACGGTGATCTCGATCAGCCTGCAGCAGCGCGGCGCGGCCCCGCCGATGCCCACGGCGATCCTGGCGCCGACGGCGGCGGGTTTGCCGGGCAGCCCGGCCCGGTCGCCTGTGGCCGCCCCTGCGCCGGGGAGCGAGGGCGGCGCGGCGGACGCGGCGCCGGCGCCCGCGGTGGAGTTGCCGGCGTTTACCGCGGGCCAGACGGTGTACGTGCGCGGCGATGTGGAGGTGTTGAGCGTGCGGGCGAAGCCGGGCACGGCCGCCGACAATCTCGTGGTCTTCGGCCTGGGGCCGGGAACGGCGGTCGAGGTGCTGAGCGGTCCCGTCGAGGCGGACGGCTACACCTGGTGGCAGGTGCGCAGCCCGCTGGGCGAGGGCTGGTGTGCGGGGCAGTATCTGGAGGCGCGGTAGTACTACAGGTGTATTTCGGCAGATGACCCGGTTCCGTCGGCGTAAACGCCTCGGCTAGCGCTTGCGAAGGCCACCTGCGTGGCCTGTGTAGCCCACGAAGGTGGGCTGTGCACCCCGTAGCCGAGGGCTTTCAGCCCGACGGGGAGCGCACCTACAACTGTAGTACTAGAGGCGCGTGGAGGGCCGAGAGGCCCTGCAGGCCCGCACGCCCGCGGGAGGGCTGCAACACAAAGGGTTCTGCGGGCCGAGAGGCCCTGCAGGCCCGCACGCCCGCGGGAGGGCTACGCCCTGCCGCACCTTCCCATGGGCCGGGGCAACCCGGTTTCCCCGGTCCTCGTCGAGGGGCTATGTTCATCTGAGCGCTCTGCGCGGCAACAGGCCGGAGTGGCGAAATGGCAAACGCTGCGGTCTTAAAAACCGCTGGGGGCAACCCCTTACGGGTTCGAGTCCCGTCTCCGGCACCATGCCCTAAGAGTTCGGAGAATCGTACCTGTTCACATTTCTCCTGGGAGCGCGGGCATCTTGCCCGCGGAGACGCGACGTGGGCGAAACGCCCTCGCTCGCAGGCGCGTGGATTACCCCAGGTGTGAACAGGTACGGAGAATCAAAAGTATTGACAATCATCTGGTCAAGGTGTATACTCCCCACGGTCGCTTCGCGTTTCGCTCCCTGGTAGGCGCGGTCCGCATACAAACACAGGTTGCTGCTCCGGCCCGTCGAAAGACGCTCAGGGGTGTACGGCACAGCTCGGCTTAAGGGCTCTGCTAAGGCAACTGTGGCGCTGCCACTACGTTGTATGCGGGCTTAAGCTCAACCGGAGGGCGAGCATATGCAGGTATGCATGGCCCCTCCGAATCCTGCCGGAGGGGTATTTTTTGGGGGTTCATATGGAAGAGGGTAGTAGTCACCGTTGGTGGCGGTGTTGTGCCGCAACAACCCTGCTCGCCAGGCGACGCTCACTCCGTGCATAGCGCCTCGTAGCAGCGCCCGCTGCGCTTGTGGCGTGATGCCCTGGTGAGCTCGTCTCGCCAGGGCTGTTTGTTTCCCGCGTAGACCCGACGTGGCGATCGTCCCGATCAGCAGCACGTTGCTCCTCGGTACTACGCCGCTGCCTCTCACACGGTTCACAACTTCAGACCACGCCAGCTCATCGCGATGCTATCGGTAGGTGCCGATAGTGTGCGCGTAGCGCGCTCGTTTCCGCTCCGGCGGCCATTACCGGCTGTCCAGGTGGGTTCGTCGTGCCTGCCATTCGCGCGGGTCGAGCGGGCGACCGTGGTGCGCATGCGAGTGCCATCGGCGCACGAACGGAGGAGAGCGATGCTGATCATACGCTGGACCCTCGACGAGAACAACCGCCTTACGGCGACCTTCGCGCGGGCTGCATCGGCTGCGCGCCGGTCGGATAGGTTGCGCGCCGCCGCGCAGCCACGCGTTGCCCGCCCGGCTCTCCCCCTGGCGCAAGCGGACGTCGTGAATGACGTAGCTGTCACCGCGGGGGCGTGCGGTTCCCAGGATGACCGCATCGGAATCGTAACCGGGCAATACGATGCAGGGGCATAGCGCGTCATTCCAGGAGGTGACCCATGTGCTCAACCCTACCGCACATCTCCAGCCGGCTCGAGCTACGGGCCGAACTGGTAGCCGCAGTGCAGCGCGCCTGGCGTCGCCACGAGATCCTGGTGCCGCTCTATCGGCAGCTTGCGGCCAGGGCGCCCGACGAGCAGCAGAAGATCCTGTTGCTGACCATCGCTGAAGTGGAGCGCGCGCACCAGCGGCGCTACCGGCGCGCCCTGGCCTATCTACGCGCGCCGCTGCCGCCTTCTGGCGGCGCGCTCGACCGATTCTGGCTCTGGCTGTTGCCGCGCTGTGGTCCTGCCGTCGCCCTGCGCTGGGCAGAGTGGATCGAGCGGCGCGATGCGCGGGCGATCCTGGACGCAGTCCTGCTCCTGCGCAGCCTTCGGCGATAGCGCTGGCTGTGAGAAGCCTCCCGACAACAACGACGTTGTGTTCGATGACGGAATCGCGTTACGAAAGCCTTACCTATGTCAGGAGCATCCGTATGCGCACGACGTTTCCCGACTCTGGCGTGCTGCGCCCCCGCTTCAGACTGACACCCTGGGATCTCGTGGTCGTCCCGCTGGTCATCGTGGCGATTCTGTTGCTGACGATTGCGTTTCAAGGCGCATCGCAGCCATTCGATGAGATGACGCCTGATCTGACCGTTTCCCTGAACCCCACCAACCTGCCCTACTACAGTCTCCGCACGCTGTTTCGCATGTTCCTTGCCGTGCTGTTGAGCCTGCTGTTCACGTTTACCGTGGCGACCCTGGCCGCCAGGTCGCGCCGCGCCGAACTGATCATCATTCCGATGCTGGATTTCCTCCAGTCGCTGCCCATCCTGGGCTTTCTGACGGTGACGACGGCCATCTTTCTGGGCATGTTTCGCGGCAGCCTGCTGGGCCTGGAGGCTGCCAGCATCTTTGCGATCTTCACTTCGCAGGTCTGGAACATGACCTTCAGTTTCTACCACTCGCTGATCACCACGCCGCGCGAACTGGCCGAGGCCGCATCGGTGCTGCGGCTGTCCGCCTGGAAGAAGTTCTGGAAGCTCGAGGTGCCCTTCGCGATGCCGGGGTTGGTCTGGAACACCATGATGTCGGTGTCGGGCGGCTGGTTCTTCGTTGTCGCCTCGGAAGTGATTTCCGTGGTTGGGCGCGATAATGACCAGTACTTGCCCGGTGTCGGCGCCTACATTGCGCTGGCCATTGAGCAGGCGGATTTCACTGCCATGGTGTTCGCCGGCGTTACGCTGCTGATCCTCATATTGCTCTACGATCAGCTCGTGTTTTGCCCGATTGTAGCCTGGGCCGAGAAGTTCAAGTTCGAGCAATCCGAGGCCCAGGAAGTGGCGCAGTCGTGGATGTTGCGGCTCTGGCAGCGCTCGGGGTTCGCCAGCACCCTGGGGGCCGCCGGCGCTGCGCTCGGTCGCGCGCTGCCTACCCGCCCGGCGCGTGAGCGTCCTGGCCAGCGCGTGGAGCCACAGCCCACGCTGAGGCCGCGCGAGCGGATCCTGGATCGCATCTGGCACGCGCTGGTCCTGGTGGCGACGCTCTGGGCGGTCTGGTTTCTGGCAACCTAACATGTTCGGTCCGGGCCTGGGCTTCGGCAATAACGGTCTCCTGGCGCCCAACCCGAACGTCAACAGCGGGCTGCGCCCGGAGCTGGCGCAGCGCTTTGCCGCCGCCGGGGTGGCAACCAACGCCGATCAGACGGTCTGGCTCTCGGATGTCTGTGCGGCGACCAGCGGAGGGACACAGATCAGTGCGGATCTGGCCGCGCTGCTGCGCGAGAGGTGGGCGGCGCTGCCGGATGATCTCGCGGCTGCCTGCGCCCTGCCGATGGTCCCGGCCGGCAAGGTTGCCTGGGCGGATGTGCTGGAGTGCATCTGGCTGGGGTTGATGACCACCTTGCGCGTGGTGATCTGGATTACCGTCTCGACCCTGGTCTGGACGCCGATCGGGGTCTGGATCGGGCTGCGCCCGCGGGTGGCCCAGTTCGTCCAGCCGGTGGCCCAGTTCGCGGCAGCCTTTCCCGCTAATCTGCTCTTTCCGGTGGCGGTCGTGCTGATCAGCAATTTCGCCCTGCCCCAGAACCTGTTTCAGGCCCCGCTGATGGTGCTCGGCGCGCAGTGGTACATCCTGTTCAATGTGATTGCCGGGACGGTCGCCATTCCCAACGACCTCAAAGAAGCCGCGATGGTGCATGGGCTGCGTGGCTGGGCCTGGTGGCGCAAACTGATCATCCCGGCGATCTTCCCTGCTTTTGTTACCGGCGGGATTACGGCGTCGGGCGGTTCGTGGAATGCGTCCATCGTCTCCGAGGTGGTGTCGTGGGGAACGACGACCCTTACCCTGACCGGCCTGGGAGCATATATTGCAACCTGGAGCACCGGCGAGTTTAACCCGCATGTCGGGCTGGGCATGCTGGTGATGGGATTGCTCGTGCTGGGATTCAATCGCCTGTTCTGGCGCCGGCTGTATCACCTGGCCGAGACGCGCTTCCGCCTGGACTGATGGAACGTGCAGATTGCGATACCAAGAAAGGACACTTCCTATGACGACGCTTGCCACTCCCAGGACGACGCACGGCGCGGACAACGTCATTCTGAGCGTTCGCGATTTGCACAAGAGTTTCAAGACACCCGAAGGCAACGACCTGCTCGTGCTCGATAACATCACGCTGGAACTCCACGAGGGCGAGATCGTCGCCCTGCTGGGGCGCTCCGGCTCAGGCAAGTCTACGCTGCTGCGCAGCCTGATCGGCCTGATCAGCCCCTCCAGCGGCACGGTGCGCTACCGCAACCGCCCGGTCACCGGCCCGATGCCGGGCATAGCGATGGTCTTCCAATCCTTCGCGCTCTTCCTCTGGCTGACGGTGCTGGAAAATGTCGAGCTCGGCCTGGAGGCGCAGGGCGTCCCCGAAGGTGAACGCCGGCGACGGGCGCTGGACGCGATCGACCTGATCGGCCTCGACGGTTTTGAGAGCGCCTATCCCAAAGAACTTTCTGTTCACGCTGACGACCCTGGAATGGCTCGAAGCGCGGCTCAACTTCGGCGGGCCGATCAGTCGGCTGCGCATCCATCTGCACGATGATAGCCGGGCGGTCGGCAAGGCGCTTGACGCCCTAG
>Ga0209162_1000551_pt1 | contig 40484 bp, 25 predicted proteins | sample YNPNPMetaG_FD_187121 | JGI IMG/M metagenome (GOLD analysis project Ga0209162, IMG submission 187121) | Anoxygenic and chlorotrophic microbial mat microbial communities from Yellowstone National Park, USA - YNP NP MetaG (SPAdes) (version 2) ...
CTACGCCCGCCCTGCGGGCGGGGCGACCCGATGGGCGGGCGGGGAAACCCCGCCCCTACGCCCGCCCCGTGGGCGGGCGGGGGAACCTGATGGGCGGGTGGGGAAACCCCGCCCCTACGCCCGCCCTACGGGCGGGGCGACCCGATGGGCGGGCGGGGAAACCCCGCCCCTACGCCCGCCCCGTGGGCGGGCGGGGGAACCTGATGGGCGGGTGGGGAAACCCCGCCCCTACGCCCGCCCTGCGGGCGGGGCGACCCCGCCCCTACGCCCGCCCTGCGGGCGGGGCGACCCGATGGGCGGGCGGGGAAACCCCGCCCCTACGCCTGCCCTGCGGGCGGGCGGGAGGACCGGCCTGGATGCGCGGGGGCGGCGCCCGCCTAACCCCCCCCACCGGGTGAGGGGATGAGGAAACCAGGTTTCCCCATTCCCCTCTTCGAGAGCCTATTTTCAGGTTAGCCGTCCATGCCCCCCGGCGGCACACCGCCCGATGAAAACGGGGGTATGGGGGAACCAGGTTCCCCCATGGTCACGTGAGACGGTCATGCGCGTGGCGCACCACGCCCGATGCAACCGGCTCGGGAGCGCGGGCGTCCCGCCCGCGCCACGGCTCCGCGGGCACGGCGCCGGCCCCCTCCCTGACTCTCCCCCACCGGGGGCGGGAACCCGGCTCCTCCCCCCGGCGGGGGGAGGCTGGGAGGGGGGCGGAACGCTGCGAACGATGCTCACCTCAGACCCTCATGCGGCTGCGCCGCACAACGCCGCCATGAACATACGGTTCTTCTTGGGAGGGCTGCGCCCTCCCAAACCCTCCCAGGGGGCGGGGCCTGGGTGCGCGGGCCTCCGGCCCGCGTCCGCTGAGGGATGGGGAAACCCGGTTTCCCCACACCCCTCTTCGAGAGCCTATGTTCACGTTAGCGGGGGGAGGTTGGGAGGGGGCGGAACGCTGCGAACGGGGGAATCTCCTAGGAACTCACATGTCTCCCGGGAGTGCGGGCAGCTTGCCCGTGGAGACGCGGCGCGGGCGTCCCGCCCTCGCTCCTATGCGCGTGGGTTACCCCAGGTGTGAACAGGTACCGCGAGATCCCGATTTGCACACCCCGCATCATTGTGCTATAATTCGTGTCGCTCCGGGCGATTAGCTCAGTTGGCTAGAGCGCTTCCTTCACACGGAAGAGGTCAGTGGTTCGAGTCCACTATCGCCCACCAGAGCAGGTAATTCAAGCAGCCACACGGCTGCTTTTGTGTTTTTACGCCCAGATCTTTGGAGGGCTGCGCCCTCCCAAACCCCTCCCGCGGGCGGGGGTGTGGGGCAACCCGCTTGCCCCATCCCTCTACGTGAGGGGCTGGCCCTCCCACACCCTCCCGCGGGCGGGGTGCTATCCTGAGCGCGGGGGCAGCCTTCCGACGACGAGGGAGACGACCATGAGCGCCACGATCGATATTGCCGAGATCATCGTATGGACCGACGCCGCCGGGGCGCCGGTGCGGCTCGAGTATGTCCGCGGTCGCGCGAAGTGGGAGGCCTCGCCCTCCAGCCGTCACCAGAAGGCGCTCCAGCGCATCGAGCGCTCGCTGCGCCCCATCCCGGGACACCCCGGGGGCTGCGCGTGCTTTGCCCTCTCCGACACGCTGATCCGTTTCGGCGACCCCGACCGCTCGATCAAGCGCCCTGACCTGGCGATCTTCTGTGAAGAGCCGCCTGACACCGACGAGGCCCTGGAGGCGATCCCGGCTGCCGTCGTCGAGATCCTCAGCCCCGGCTACGAGGAGAAGGACCTCGGCCCGGACGGCGCCCCGTTCTACCTGGCCTACGGCGTCCAGGATGTGCTGATCTTCGACCCGCGGAGCGGCGCGGTCTACCACGACACGCCGGATGCCGCGCGGCGCGTCCTTGCCGCGCCCGTTACGATCGACCTGCGTTGCGGCTGTCGGGTGACGGTGGCGTAGGCGGCGCGGAGCTTGCCCAGGCGGGCGGCGAGGGCGCCGCGCTCGTCGCGCCAGCGGCCTTCGCATTCCGTAGCCAGGGGCTGATGGTCTTTGCATACATACTCCGCTCTCACCCGCGCCAGCGGCCTTCGCATTTCATAGCCAGGGCTGATGGTCTTTGAAGAAATAATCCGGTATAGCCCGCGCCAGCGGCCTTCGCATTTCATAGCCAGGGGCTGATGGTCTTTGAAGAAATAATCCGGTATAGCCCGCGCAGGCGGCCTTCGCATCCCGTAGCCGAGGGCTTTAGCCCGACGGCTAGACTGGCATAGCGGATTAATTTCTCAAAGACCATTAGCCCCACGGCTAGACTGGCATAGCGGATCGATTGCTCAAAGACCATCAGCCCCACGGCCAGCCAGGTATGCTGGATGAATTGCTCAAAGACCATAAAACATGCCTGACGTAAACACAAGCCTTCGGCGAGGAGCGTGGGGAAACGCGGGTTCCTCCAACCTCTCGCCGAGAACTTATGTTCACGTCAGGCCCGATGCACGGGGCGCATACCGCCCGATGCAAGCGACCCGGGAGCGCGGGCGATCCACCCGTGTCGCGACTCCGCGGGCAAGATGCCCGCGCTCCCAGCCCATGTTCACCTCAGCCATGCATGCGGCTCCGCCGCACAACGCCGCAATGAACATACGGTTATTCCTGGGAGGGCTACGCTCTCCCAATCCCTCCCGCGGGCGGGGGGCGTGGGGAAACCCGGTTTCCCCACACCCCTCGCCGAGGGCGTATGTTCACGTTAGATCATCAAGGATGCGCCCAATCGCATCCGGAGAAGTCGGCTGGACACTTGTGATCGCTCCCGTCTGCCCATCCCCCTCAGCAGATTCCATGGCAACGAGCAATTTATCATCACGGTACAGGATGGTAACGGACTGAAGGGCGATGGAGTCGGGCGACACGGGCCGCACATGCTGCACAACCACTACAGTATGGGGATGGGCCAGTATATCGAGCAGATACTCGACGGCCTCCGGGGCATTATCCGCCGCCAGGAGCGCCGATCTCGCCTCGTCGGCCCGGCCCTGCGCCGCAAGCTCACGCGCGCTGGCCAGGGTCTGGTTGGCGACGGTGAGCGTGCCTGGAGCCTCGGCGACGCGGTCCGGCCAGCCGCCGAAACTCTTGATCTCATCCTTGACTGCCGACCAGTCCAGGGGGCCCTGGAAGGCGTGGATCACCGTTTCGGGTTGCCCGTGCAGCATCCATGCGCCTTCGCGATGATGGGCGATCAACTGCGCCGGCATACCGGAGGGGGCCGCAACACGGGTGACGTAGAGCGACTGGGAGGGAAAGGCGCAGGCGCCAATCAGCCCCAGCACAGGCCCCTGGATCAGGAGCCGGCCCTCTTCATTAATGACCGCGAGGCCGCGGGCGCGCAGGGCGCGTTCGGCGACGATCAGGCCGAAGGCGCGCTGCTCAGGGGTCACATGGGGGATTGGTTCATCGTTGAGGCCGGGAATGGTGGCAATACCCATCAAGTGCAGGATCGCGAGAACCTCATCACGTGAAAGCACGACGGAGGTGAGGGGAAGGTCGGCAAAGGTTCTAGTCATGGTAACTTCACCTTAACAATATGCGAGGTAAGGTCGAGGGGCGGTTGGAGCTTCGTCTCCCAGGCGTACCCTGTCACATCGCTGGCGGTCACGCGCGCGGTTGCCAGAGCGCCCCAGAGCGGCGCAGCGACGCGAGGGATAAAGATCAGCGCAACCTGGTTCGACACCTCGCCGGTGCTGAGGACGCGCATACTGTCATCGTCCGGCAGTTGCTCTGGACGGCCAACGGTGACAAACGTGGGGCGCTTGACGGCGGCGCCATCAACCCAGATCGCCATAATCTGGTGGCCGGCGAGTTCGAGAATGACGAACTCGAGCGGCATATCAGGCATCAGGCGCTCGAGACGTCCAAGGTACTCGTGCCGGCCATCCCGGAACGTCAGAAACGCCCGCCGCTCTCTGGTCAGATCGTCAAGCGTCACCTCTACCACGTGCAACTCAACGTGCTGGCCGTTGAGACCGGCGATACTTCGGTCGAGGCGCTCGGTGCGCAGGGTGCGCACGGCCCGGTCCTTGACCCCCCGCAGCACCGCCTCGGGATACCTGGAGCCAAAGCCGCATCCGCCCAGGACCATACTGATGATAACGATCCGCCACAGAACATGGATGCTGAGACGTTTCATTGGCCGAAGCTTCCTATCGCGTGATCCGCAGATTCATCTCGGGGTAGATCTTGTTGAGCGCCCGCAGCATCTCGTGGCTTACCGCCGGGTCTTGCATGTAAGAGCCGTGGGGATCTTTGGTTTGCGTGTACAGGGGAAGAATGAAGGTATTGACGTTGCTGCCATCCGGGCGACCACCGCCGCTCCCGGGGGGCGCCCCTCGGATCGGCAGCGGTCCTACGGATTGCACCAACATATCGTCACGATGGCGCACGTCAACGATCTTCTCGGCATAGCGTTGGGCTTCATCGAAGTTGGCAATTGGCGCGCCCATGGTGATCACCCCTGAGACATCAACGCCAAGATTGCGCTCGAGCATCCCGGTCACATTGGCAGCTACGGCGCCGCCACCGCTATGGCCTATCAGGATCACGGTCTGCCCCGGCAGGAGGGGGTTGTCGCGCAGATCTGCCGCGATTTCATTGTAGACCTGCTGGGTGTAGCGGCCCTGTTCGCCGCGCAGATACTCATCCACAACCTCGCCGACGCCTCGGATGGAGCCCCAGGCGTTATTGCTTGTTTGAGCGCCCCAGTTTGTGATGTCGTTCACGAGGGCCGCGCCTTTCGCGGTAAGCCAGTCAATTCCAGAGGCCCACCCACCGAACCGGGTCCCGGTGAAAGCGGTACCTGTGAGTTGGGTGCCCTGAGGCTTGAGGTAGATTGCGCTGGTAGACTTCACCTGGTCGGGGTCGTAACCATAACGCTCCAGGAGTCGCTCAGTAGCCACGGACTGGTCGTCACCGTAGCCGCCCGGGACGTTCCCGTCGCTATTAATGCCGTTTATGATATAGATCCGGGGCCGTATCGTCTTGTCGGGGCGACCGGCCTGGTTCGGGGCAACGGCGTTCGCGCCATCAGATCCCGCAGTCGAGCGGTCAACGCCATTGCCGGCGGCGGCGCCGCCGGGAACTTCGGCGCGCGCCTCGCCCTGAAAGAGCCGCGCCGCGTCTTCCTCCGCCGCGCGGAGGATCGTCTTCACTTCGAGGATAACCGCGCGCGCTGCCTCGAGGGCGTCAACGAGCCGCTGGAGAGCGGGTATGATCTCGCCATGGATTTCGGCGGCAAATGCGTTGGCGCCGAGACCTTCCCATCCATCGGTGATCAGGGCCTCAGCGCGGCCCCCGAGACGCCGGCTAAGCTCGGCGCTGGCTTCGCTGCTCCGAGCGAAGCGTGCCGCCACGGTTTCGAGCTGGTCGTAGTGTGTCTGGATCGTGTCTGCTCGCATTGACGGTCTCCCTGTCGCGTGCCCGGCGCGCCCTACGAGGCCCGAGCGAGATGCAAGAGGAATGTTAGCGCTACTATACCAACTGAGCCGCCACTTCGCAACAGCAGAGACGTACCTGGATACGGTTCCGCTCAAGATCTTTCTGTACTGGTTTTTTCATCTAACAGGAGTTACGCGGTCGCCTTCCGGCAGGGAGGAGTGGAGGGCCGCAGGCCCTCCACCAACCGGTTGTTGCCCGCCCGCGGCGGGAGGGCTAAGGGGGTTGCGCCAGGCCGCCTGGACGCCGCGGGCGGGCAAAGGGGGATGCGGGGAGGCTTCGCCTCCCCGCATCCCCTCCACCGCGTAAGTCCTGTCATCTAAGGCATGGTTCAAACGCACGTGACCGTGCGCCTCGACACGGGACCACGGGGGAGGTTGTGGAGGGGCCTGGCCCCTCCACACCTCCCCGCCAGACGGTCAAGCGCAAACCGCAGGTTTTGAACCATGCCTTAGATGTCCATGGTCGGGGCCCACAACACCCGATGAACATGGGGTGTGGGGGAACCTGGTTCCCCCATGTTCACGTTAGCCGTCCATGCGGCTCCGCCGCACAACGCCCGATGAACATCGCCTGGGAGCGCGGGCGGCCCGCCCGCGTCGCGTCTCCGCGGGCAAGGTGACGGCCCCCCTCCCCAGCCCTCCCCCCGCTGGGGGGAGGGAGTCCGGCTCCTCCCCCCAGCGGGGGGAGGTCAGGAGGCGGGTTCAGCGCCGCATGCGCGTAGGTGAGCAGCCTATGTTCACGGTTAAGCATGGTAATGCTACCGTAACAAATAAGGTTATTACTAACGTGAAAATCGTGCCTTGGAGGAGAGGTGTGGGGAAACCTGGTTTCCCCACACCTTCGCCCGCGGGAGGGTCTGGGCGGGCGCAGCCCTCACGCAGGAGGATGGGGAAACCGGGTTTCCCCATGCCCCACCCGGTGGGAGGGTTTGGGAGGGCTGCGCCCTCTCAAGAAGTATGTTCACCCATCAGTGTGGGGCGGGGCGTAGCCGCATGGACGACTGATGAGAGGAGCGAAGCATGTCCGATGAGATCCGCGCCAACTATGATGAGCTCAAGACCGTCGTCAGCCGCTTCATGGCGCAGTCGCAGTCAATCGAGGAGTTGCAGCAGAAGGTTCGTAGCGCGATGGAGAAGCTCGAGAATGGGGGCTGGATAGGCCTCGGCGCCGACGCATTCTTCGCCGAGATGCAGGGCGTCGTGCTTCCCGCTGTGGATCGGCTCATCAAAGCTCTCGCTGACGCCTCGCGCACGACCGGCGAGATCGCAACGACCATCCAGAACGCCGAGCAAGAGGCGAGCGGCCTGTTCCGTAGCTAAGTCAGTGATCCGCTTTTCCGCTGCTAATCGCCCTTCGCAATCCAGGGGAGACACTATGGGAGCCGATGAGATCAAACTTGACTACGACCTCGCCGAGGCGATGGCGAAGGAGTTCCGGGACGGAGCGAAACAGCTCGAGGAAACGATGAAGGAGATGAACTCAATTGCCGGAACCCTCGAGGAGGGTGCGCTGCTGGGTCGCGGTGGAACGGCCTTCGTAGAGTCGATCCGCGGCAAGCTAGTTCCGGCGCTGAACCGTCTCACCGAGAAATTTCGCGAGCTTGAGGGCGATGTGAACACGGCCATTGCCGCGATGCGTCGCGCCGACGAGCAGTCGCGCATGAGGTAGTCCTTACCCCCTTCGCACTGAACCAGGAGGACACGTATGCTGTTCCGTTTGGTCCGCGGGATGCTCGAGGAGGCGCTCAACGGGCTCCTGCAGCAGTTTAACACGATTCACGAGCGCGCCATTAATCCCCTGAAAGAGATCCAGGGCCGGCTCGACACGGTCTGGCGTGGAGAGAGCGCCAACTCTTTTCGAGAGGCGCTCAGCAGCATCACGATCCCCGGTATTGGCGAGATTGGCGCGCAGGTCACGACCTTGAACGCCAACCTGCGCCGCGCCCAGGAGATCATGAACCAGGCTGATGAGAACGTGGATCGGCTCATCAAGTCAAAGCTCGACGACGCGTTTGGGAGTATTTTCTAACCCTCGCCGAAGGAGAACGCGATGTCTGTCGAAGAGATCTATATGGACGTGCCGGCAGTGCGTGATATCGGCAAGCAGCTCAACCAGATCAGTGAGGTCTTGAAGTTGGTGCTCAAGGCCCTTGACGGTATCGTCAATCTGCTCAAGACGGCGGCGTTCTTAGGGCTGGTGAGCGCCAGTGTTGCGACCCAGTTCGAGAGAACCAGGTCCTCTATTGAGAAATCGGCCGAGCAGTGCGCCGACCTGAGCGCGAAGGTCGAACGGGCGGCCAGCAATTACGAGCGGGGCGATCTGATTGCGGCGAATCGCTTCGACTAGCCCGTGGCACGGCGTTGCGCCGCTACGGCGCGGCGAAGATGCGGGGCAGTTCGCTGGCGGTGTAGCCGAGCAAGATCAGAAGGGCCAGGCCTAGGAGGGCGAGAGTCACGATCAGGGCCGTCCGTGGCGAGACCTCCAGGTTCGGTCCAGCCGCGGGCGGCTCTCCCACTTCAGCCCGCAGTTCGTCGCGCAGGGCGCGAGCGCTCGTCGGCCGCGCCGTAGGGTCTTTACTGATGGCCCGATCAGCCAGCGCGGCAATCTTCCGGACATCAACGCGGTCGCTCGACAGTCTATCAACCTTCCGCACCGCGTCGAAGATCTCCTGATCGCTGCGGAGTCGGTAGGGGTAGGCGGGCGCTCCGTTGAGGAGTTCGTACAGGATGAGGCCGAGGCCGTACACATCGGTGGCCAGGCTGGCTGCCGGTCGCTGGGCGTCGATGAGTTCGGGGGCAGTGTACGCCGGATGCAGAAAGCCGCGATACCAGTGCCGTTCCACTTCGTTGCGTGTGCCGGCGATGCCCAGATCCCAGAGGAGCGGGCGCGGCGCGCCGCGTTTGTCGAAGCGCACCAGCACCGACTCGGGGCTCAGCCCGTAGTGGTACAGGCCCTTCTGCTGGAGGTAGTCGAGCGTGCGGGCCAGCCCCATAAGCAGCCAGCCCACTTCGTACACTCCCAACTGTGGGCGCTCGAACATCAGGTCACGGAGGGGGACACCGTCAAACTGCTCGAACACGCAGTAGTAGAGCAGCCGGCCCTGGATGGTCGCTCGCCCATAAGGGTAGGCCTGGCCGCCGGTCATGAGGTAGGGCGGCAGCACGCGCGGGAGGCCAGGCTCGCGCTCCTGCCGCACCGCAGGGTCGTTGAGGAATTTTGCTTCGCGCTTGAGGCGATCGGTATGCTCGGCGCCGGGGTGGGCGACTTTCAACAGCACCGAACGTTGCCCCTGGCGCACCTCGTAGAGCGCCGCAGACCGCAGCACGACCAGGAGCCGCACGATCTCGATCTCGCCGAGACGCTCGCCGGGGTCGAGGAGCAACGGTGAGGTCTCGGCGGGGCAGTAGACCTCGTGGCACAGCAGATTGCCATCAGGCGCGGTGCGTTCACAGACGAGACAGACTTTACGCATCGTCGAACCTCCGATCACTGACGCTCGGCGTGACTGTACATGCTGCCGGCGCCCCTGTCAAGGGTGGCTATCAGGGAACACTGATGAACGAGCCTGTGTATATTGATCGGCCGCCGCGAATCCAGCCCGAACTCCCCGTGGGCGAGGTGCCCATCCCGCGCCCGCAGCTCCCTTCGCGCCAGATGAGTGGACAGCTCCTCCAGCTCGGTTTGCCGCTGGTCACCATCCTGGGCTATGCGTTCATTGCCATGTTCGGCGGTCGTCAGGGCAGTTCGCTGCTGCTTGTCCCCATGGCGCTCGCCGCGTTCGCCTCGATTGGTGTCTCACTCTACAGCTATTGGAAAGAGCGGCAGCAATGGGCTGAGAGCGAGCGAGCCTACGCAGCCCGGCTGAGCGAGATGTATAAGGAGATGCAGATCAGCCATGATCTGCAGCGCCGCTTCTACCGCTACAACTATCCCGACCTGCAGACGAGCGCGCAGATTGTGCGCGAGCCCTGCCTGGCCGGCAAATCAAGCGGCGGTCTCCGCTCAGCGGCGCGTCTGTGGGAGCGACGGGTGGGCGATCACGACTTCGGCGCGGTGCGCCTGGGCATTGGCACCCTGCCTTCGACGCAGACCTACGTGTTGAGCGACACGGACGACGAGGGGGGATCGTATACCCGCGCCGCGAAGAAACTCGCCGCCGACTCGCGCTTCGTCTCGGAGATCCCGGTTGTCATCTCGCTGCGCCGCGCGCGGGAAACTGACCAGCCTGACGCCCAGCGCGAGCAGCAACCACAGGGCATGCCGACTGTTCACGCCCTGGGCGTGGCCGGCGAGCCAGACTCGGTCTATCCTTTCGCGCGCGCCGTGCTGGCGCACTACACGATTTTCCACGCGCCGGGCGACGCCCGCCTGTATGTGCTCGCCGACCGCCACCACCCATGGGATTGGACCAGGGCGCTACCTCATTGCGCGGGTGACGAGCAGAACCGCCAGATCTGCTGCGTTGACGCCATCAAAGCGGGGCCGGAGGACCTTACCTTCGCCGACGACGAGGGCGACGAGATCGAGCAGTTCCTCGAAGGCCTGCGCAAGACGCTGGCGCAGCGGCGCCTGCGCCTCCAGGAGCACGAGGGCAGCGATGCCGCCGAGGCGGTCGGCGACCCGACCCTCCCCTTCTTGCTGGTGGTGATCGACCTCCTCGATGCGGCCTACGACCAGGGGTCCAGGCTGCACGGGATCGAGACCGATGCCGCCATCGCCATTCTGCTCGAGGAGGGAGCGCAACTGGGCGCTGCCGTCATCTTCCTTGTGCCCGAGCGCAGCAAGGTGCCCGGCGGCTGTCAGGCCGTCATTGAGGTCGAGCGCAGCGCGCCGGCCTCTTACGGCCCCCGTGATGATACGCCCCGGCTGTACTTCCGCTACATCGAGACCGGAGTCAACGCCGCGCGCTACGTAGGCGAGGCCGACGCAGCCACCTCTCTCGACGAACTGGCGCGGCTCGCGAGCGATCTCGGGCGGCTGCGGGTGCGGCAGAGCGCCGGCGCCACCCTCCCCAGCGCGGTGCCCTTCCTGGACCTGATGGGGTACAAGGACCTCGATGACCTGGCAACCCGCGCCCGGCAGCACTGGCTCGACAGCACGAGCAGTCGCAACGCGAACTGGCTGCGCGTCAGGCTGGGGCTTATGGCCGGCAACAAACCACGCACGCTGATCTTCTCAGCGAAGCGCGACGGCGTCCACGGGATGGTCGCCGGCAGCACCGGCTCAGGCAAGTCTGAGTTGCTCATCTCGCTGATTTGCGGTCTGGCGGTCACTTACGACCCGAGCGTGTTGAACTTTGTGCTGGTGGATTATAAGGGCGGTGGCGCGTTCAAAGAGTTTGCCGATCTGCCCCACTGTGTTGACATTATCACCAATCTGGCAGCCGACGGAGTGACACGCATGTTCACGGCCATCACGGCCGAGATGCGTCGGCGCCAGGCGCTCAATGCGGCGACGGGGACGAAGAATATCGTTGAGTACCGCAAGAAGAACCTGCACGTTGACTACGCGCCGTATCCCTTTCTGTTCATCATTATCGATGAGTTCGCCGAAATGATTGCGGACCGGGCGGAGTACAAGACCGCGCTCGAGAGCATCACCCGCGTCGGGAGGGCCCAGGGCGTTTCACTCGTGCTGGCGGCGCAACGGCCTAGCGGCGTGACCGATCAGATGCGCTCGAACATCAAGTTTCGCATCTGCCTGCGGGTCGAGACGCCCACCGAGAGCCGCGAGATGCTGCGTCGCGCGGATGCCGCCTTTCTGCCGCCAGGACTCCCCGGACGCGGCTACCTCCAGGTTGGCAACGAGGAGATCGAGCAGATCCAGGTGGCGTTCACCGGCGACCCCTACATTGACCCGCGCGTCTCGTCAGTCAAAGTCCTCTGGCCGGACCGCGGCGGCGGCAGCGCCGGCGCCCAGGATCAGGCTCCGCCGGAGCTCTATAAGGCGATCATTGCCGCCTTGCGGCGGCTCGCGCGTGACGAGGGTCGCCCGGCGCAGCGGGCCCCATGGCCTGGCTTCCTTCCGCGTGAACTCTATCTCTCCGAGACGCTCATCACCGCCGAGCCTGAGGTGCGGGCAGTCACCTCAAGCGAGTATCTGGATGAGGCAGACCTCTTGCGGATCACGCTCGGGCAACCGCGCCCTTCGACGATGGCGCTGAACCCGGCGATCAATCTCTGGCTCAACGGCAGCCCTGGCTGGGTCGAAGCGCTCGATTGGGACTCCTACGCGGTGCGCCCCGTCGTCGGCCTGGTCGACAACCCCTACGAGGCCCGGCAGCTTCCCTTGATTGTCGATCTCCCACGCGGGCATGGCATCGTCTTCGGCGCCTCCGGGTCGGGCAAAACGACGTTTTTGCGCAGCCTGGTGCTCAGTCTGGCCGCGACGCACTCGCCCAACCATCTGCACTGTTATATCCTCGACCTTGGCGGACGTAACCTGAGCGTCCTGGGCAACTTGCCGCACGTGGGCGCCGTGGTCATCCCCGACGAAGAGGCCTACCAGGAGCGGGTCGAGCAGGTGTTGCGCGAGATTGGCGATCTGGTCGAGGAACGCAAGTTGCTGCTGAGCAAGGCCCGCGTCGCCGACATCTACGCTTATAACCGCGAGCATCCCCAGGAGCCGCAGCCGGCGATCGTGCTGGTGATCGACAATATGGTCGAGTTTATCGAAACCTTTGGCGGGGGGGAGGCGAATGTCGAGACGGCGCTGGACCGCTTCGTCGCGCTCGCCCGCCAGAGCCGCGCCTACGGGGTGCATATCGTCGTCTCGACAGGCAAGCCCGGCGACCTCTCAAACCAATTGCTGAGCCTGTTCACCGAGCGCTTCGCGCTGCGACTGGCCGACCCGACCGACTACCGGCTTATCCTCGGGGCAGGCGTGGAGGAATTCGGTGATATCCCGGGCCGTGGCTACACGCGGGTCGGCCCCCTGGCCCTGAGCTTCCAGACCGCCCGCCCGATAGACCTCAGGCACAGCGGCGCCGCAGAGCCGGCCAACGAGATCGAGGAGATTGAGCAACTGGCGAAGCGCATGAACGAGTATCTTGCCGGCGCGCACCGCAGGTACGCCCGCCCGCGGCGGGTTGACGCCCTGCCCAGGACCGTGCTGCTGCGTGAGATTCTGGCCCGCGATCCAGCGCACGGCCTCACGCTCGACGCGCAGTTCATGCCTCGCCTCACAGCGTTGATGCGGCAGTGGTGGGCCGAAAGCCTCGACAGGGATCAGGCCGACTGGCTCTCGGCGCTGATCGGTGTTACCTCGGGCAACCGCCCGCGCACCCTGGCCCTGGAGGCGAAGCGGGACGGCGCCCACGGCATGATCGCAGGCGGCACAGGCTCGGGCAAGTCCGAGTTGCTGATGACGCTGATTGTCAGTCTGGCTCTACGCTACGATCCGAGCGTGCTGAACTTCGTGCTCGTTGACTACAAGGGGGGTGGGGCCTTCGCTCCGTTCGAGAGGCTGCCGCACTGCGTCGAGATCGTCACGAATCTGAACAAAGGCGCTGTCAAGCGCATGTTCACGGCGATCAGCGCCGAGATGCAGCGCCGGCAGCGGCTGAACACCGCGACAGGCACCAAAGATATTATTGATTACCGGCGGAAAGGTTACCATCTCACGTATGCGCCCTACCCGCACCTCGTTATCATCATTGACGAGTATGCCGAGATGATCGCCGCCAACCCCGAGTTCGGCATGGCGCTCGACAGCATCACCCGCCTCGGGCGGGCGCAGGGGATCACGCTGCTGTTGGCCGCGCAACGCCCGACAGGGGTGAGCGACCAGATGCGGGCGAATATCAAGCTGCGCATCTGCCTGCGCGTGGAGCAGGCAGAGACCAGCCGCGAGCTGCTGCGCCGCTCTGACGCAGCCTTCCTGCCCGGCGGCATGCCCGGCCGCGGCTACATCCAGTCCGGCAGCGAGAGTATCGAACTGATCCAGGTCGCCTTCTCGGGCGAGGCCGACAGGTACGCCACCCCGAAGGAAAATGGCGAGGCGCCGCGCTTTTACGAGCTGGTCGTGGCAGCGGCGAGCCATCTTCACGAACAGGTCAATCGCGAACCGCGCCCCCGCACCCCGTGGCCGCCGCCTCTTCCGGCGACCTTGAGCCTTGGCGCCACCCTCGACGCGACCTACCTGGAGCCAGACTTTCATGCGTTCCTGCGCCGGGGCGGCCACACGCGCGTGGCCTTGAACCCCGCCGCCCAGGCATGGCTCGATGGCAGCGGTCGCTGGCCGGGCATCGCCTGGAAGCAGGACGCGCTCAAGGCCGTGGTCGGGCTGATGGATGACCCGGCCCAGGCGCGCCAATTGCCCCTCACCCTCGACTTCCAGCGCGGGCATGCCGTCATCTTCGGCGCCTCGGGCTGGGGCAAGACGACGCTCCTCCGCTCGCTGGCGCTGAGCCTGGCTGCGACGCACTCCCCCGCCGAGTTGCATCTGCACGCGCTGGATATGGGCGGGCGCGGCCTCGAGTGTCTGCAGGCCCTGCCTCACCTCGGCACCCTGATTATCCCCGATGAGCGCGGTTACGAGGAGCGCGTCCAGCAACTCTGGCGGGAACTCGATGACATCGTCGAGAGACGCAAGCGGCTCTTCAGCGCTGCGGGGGCCCAGACGCTCTACGACTATAACGCGGCGGCGCCCGCGCAGGTCGAGCCGGCGATCCTCGTGCTCATTGATAACATTGGAGAATTGATCGAAACCTTTGGCTCCGACACGCGATCGGCCGAGGAGGGTAATCTGCTCGAAGCCTTTGTGGACCTTGCCCGCCAGGGCAAGGCCTTTGGTCTCCACTTCGCGATCACGGCCCTGCGCCTCAATGTGCTCTCGGGGAAGCTGTTCAGCCTGTTCACCGAGCGGTTGACCCTCCGGCTCGCCAACGCCGATGAGTACAGCGCGATCGTCGGCGTCCACATGCCAGAGGTAGACGAACTGCCCGGTCGCGGTTACATGCGTGTCGGGAAGGACGCCCTCAGCTTTCAGGTCGCCGTGGCGCCCGACCACGTGGACGAGTCGCGGCAGATTCGCAACGAGCTGCGACAGATCCAGAGCATCGGCGAGGCGATGAGGGCGGGCATGGAGGCCCTCGGCCCGGTGCGGCCACCCCTGCGCATCGGGGCCTTGCCACGCAGCGTCTCCTACCGCAAGGTGGTGGCCGATCCGGACTGGGTGCAGGTGGGCCAGCCGCTTGACCTTGCCGGGCCTGATGCGCTCACACTCGACGCCCCCGACTTCCTTGCCGCGCTCAAGGAGCGAACAGCGGCTCTCTGGCGCTACCACGCGGATGCGGCACATGCCGACTGGCTCAAGGTGCCGCTGGGCGTCGTCTCAGGCGACCGCACGCGCACCTTGAGGCTCGAGGCCAGAATCGACGGCGTGCATGGCATGGTCGCGGGCGGCACGGGCTCGGGCAAGTCCGAGTTGCTGATGACGATCATCGTCGGCCTGGCCCTGCGCTACGACCCGGAGACGCTCAACTTCGTGCTGGTGGACTACAAGGGCGGTGGGGCCTTCGCTCCGTTCGAGAGGCTGCCGCACTGCGTCGAGATTGTCACCAACCTCTACCCCGCGGCGGTGGCGCGCATGTTTACGGCGATCAATGCCGAGATGCAGCGCCGCCAGCGACTCAACGCCGAGACGGGCACCAAGGACATTGTGGAGTATCGCCGCCTGGGCCGGCACCGCGACTACGCTCCGTATCCCTTCCTGTTCATCATCATTGACGAGTACGCCGAAATGATCGACGCGAACGAGGATTTCCGTCTGCAACTCGACAGCATCACCCGCGTCGGTCGGGCCCAGGGGGTGCATCTGCTGCTGGCCTCGCAGCAGCCAAAGGGAGTCAGCGATCAGATGCGGGCGAATATCAAGTTCCGCCTGTGCCTGCGCGTCGAGCAGATGGAAACCAGCCGCGAGTTGCTGCGCCGCCCCGACGCGGCCCTCCTGCCTAATGGCATACCGGGGCGGGGCTACCTTCAGGTCGGCAACGAGACGATCGAGCTGATCCAGGTGGCCTACACCGGCGAGCGGCAGCCCGACGAGCGACCCGCCGCAGTCCTCTGGCCTGACCGCGCCCGCCCGACGAAGACGAGCGACGGTGAGGCGCCGCGCTTCTTCGATGCCGCGGTGATGCTCGCGCGCGAGTTGACCGGGGGGCGCCCGACGCCGAAGCCCTGGCCCGCGTTTCTCCCTGAGCGCCTGAGTCTCGAGTCGACGGTCGTTGATGCGCAGCGCGGGACGAGCTACCGCCTGCTGCCCATGGTAAGCGACTGGCTCAATGGCGATGTCGCGGCGCCCTGGACCGCCGCAAAGGCCTTCCTCTCGCCCGTGCTCGGCCTGCTCGACGACCCGCTGCGCGCCCGGCAGGAGCCGCTACGGGTCGATCTCGCCCGCAACCACCTCGCGGTGTTCGGCGACGCCGGCATGGGCAAAACCACCCTCCTCCGCACCCTGCTGGTGAGCCTGGCGGCAACCCACTCACCCGACGAGGTGCACTTCTATGTGCTCGACCTCGGCGGACGCAACTTCAGCAGCTTCGCCCGAGGCGAGTGGCGTCTCCCCCATCTCGCGGCGGTGCTCTACGCCGACGAAGAGGTGTTCGAGGAGCGCTTCCAACGCTTGCTCGACTATCTGGCGCGGGCCATCGAGGAGCGGCAGCGCATGCTCGGCGAGGCCGGGGCGGGCAGTCTGGCTGACTATAACGCCACGAACCACAACCGGGCTATGCCGGCCCTTGTGGTGATCATTGACAACCTCGCCGAGCTCTCCGAGAGCTACCGACAACTGCTCGAAGATCGCCTGATTCCCCTGGTGCGACGTGGCCTGGGCGCGGGCGTCAGCTTCGTCGTCAGCGCCAACCTGCCGAGTAGTATGCCGAGCCGGCTCTATGCCCTGTTTACCGAGCGCCTGACCTTCAGGCAGACGAGCGCCGACCGTTACCTCGACATTGTGGGGCGCGGGGCGATGGACGTGGGCGAATTGCCGGGGCGAGGCTACGCGCGGCGCGATGGACGGGCCCTGCTCTTTCAGGCGGCGCTGCCGGTCGGCCTGATCGGTGGCGATGGCCGCGCCCTTGCCCGCGAGGCCGACGACCTGGAGTTGCTCAGTAAGCACATGCAGGCGGCAAGCAGGGCCATCGGGCGTCAGGCGCCGCTGTCCGACCCGATTGGCATCCTCGAACCGTATGTCGCTCTCGACGAACTGCTGGCCGAGGCAGGCGCGGCGAGCGAGCGGCGGATCGAGGCGGTGTTGGGGCGAGGGGAAAACTTGCGCCCCGCAGCGATTGACCTGCGACAACGCGGGCCGCACCTTGCCATCTTCGGGCCGCCGCTGTCGGGCAAGACCACAGCCCTCTACGCCCTGGCCTTCTCGCTGGCTGAGCGCTATCCACCCTCGCGGGTCGCCTTCGTGCTTGTGGATACCCAGGGCGGATTCGTCGACTATGGCGGGAGCCTCACGCTCGCTGATTTGCCCCACACGCTGGCCGTCGTGAGCGAAGCGCGCCAGCTCGAAGATGTGGTGGCCCATCTGAAAGAAGAGAGCGCCTCGCTGGCGCGGGGCGCGAGCGGGCGGGCGGTCTTCGTGCTTGTTGACAACTATGACGATTTCAGCGAGAGGGCGGCGAAGGAACGCGAGGCTCTGGCCGACCTCGCAACCCTGGCCCGTCGTTACGGCCGCAGCGGGGTGCACTTCGTCATCACGGGGCTGCCCGGTAGCCCCGGCGACGAGTTGAGACGCCGGATTATGGCGGCCAACTTCGGCCTCGGCCTGCGCACCGCCGGCGCCCTCGAGGCCTTGCGCATCGAGCGCGTGCCTGCCGCGGCGCGCGGTCGCGAGCTTAACGTTGGGCGCGGCTACCTGGTCAAGGCCGGGCAAGGCGCGCAGATTCAGGTCGCCGCGCCCTACCCGCCGGTTGCCGCCGGCGCGACCGACAATGACGACGACAGCCAGCGGATCGCAAGCCTCGACCGGCGCGTACAGTCGCTGTCACAACGCTACGCTGGCCAGCGGGCGACCTGGGCCGCGAGCGCCGGAGCAGCCCCCGCCACGCCGACGGCCCCGGGCGAGGACCACCCGGTTGCGGGAGCGATGCTCGAGCTGATCGAGCGCGCTCTGCACCAGGAGCCGGAACTGCTCGCCGGCGCCGAGAACGGCATCGAGCCGGTCGCTGAGCGCTTCAGGCGGCTGGACGAGACCAGGCGGACGAGGATCGAGTCACTCCGGGCGATTCTGCGCAGCATCTATGTGCGCTTCGGCGAGGCCCGCGGCAATGGCTCCGTCGCCAGCTTGCAAGCCGACGCGATGGGCGACCAGGAGTTGATCGACGCCGTGGAACGGGAGCTGCGCGAGGCCGCCGCGGCGCGCATGCGCGATCTCTTTCAGCGCGCGCGCGAGGCCTTGCCCGAACCGTTGGCAACCCCCAGCAACGGGGCTGAGCCTATCACGGCGCGTTTTGATCGGCTGAGCGCCGAGGAGCGCCAGGACCCGGCGCGGTTGCGCGCCCTCCTGCGGGAGGCATACTCGCGGCTGGTGAGCGCCCGGGCAATGGCTCCCAGGGAGATCGAGGATGATCGAACCCTGTTCGAGGCCCTCGAGCACGCCCTGGTGGCCGCCAGGCTGCGCGCGCTGCTCACGCGCGCCCTGAGCCAGGAGCCTGAACTGCTGGCAGCCGGGCGCGCGCGCTTCGAGAGCCTGAGCGCCGGCCAGCGCGCCGATCCCGCCCCCCTGCGCGACATAGCGCGCGACCTGGCGCTGCGTCTGGGCGCGGCTCGCGGCGCCGAGGCCGAGGTGCGCGAGGCCGTGGCGGCCACCCGGGGCGATGAGGAACTGATCCGCATCGTCGAGGAAGAGCTGAAACAGCGCATAGCAACACGGATGGCTAGCCTCATCGAGGCGGCGCTGCGGGCCGCGCCGGCCCTGGGCGAGGCGCCCTACCACGGGGATATGGGGCTTGCCGCCTGGTTCGAGAAACTCAAGACCGGGCGGCGGGCCGATCCCGGGTCGCTGAACGGTGTGCTGCGCGCACTCTACATACGCTCTTGCGAGGCCCGCGGCGCCGGCCAGGCCGCCCGCGACAACCTCGCGTCGGTCCGCGACCACCAGTCCCTGATTGCGCTTGTGGAGAACGAGTTGGCGCTATGAGACCCACCACCCATCGCCTCGAGCTGTTTATCAACCTGCCCGGCCAGGGCAGGCAGCGGGCCCTGGCCCTGGCCTCGATTACTCCGGCCGAACTCGTTGACGCTGTGCTCCAGGAGTTCCGCGGCGAGCTGGAGTACCTGAGCGACAGCGTGGCAGACTACCGACTGGTGCGGGCGGCGAATCACGACCCTCTCGATGATGGGGCGCCGCTCGCCGATCAGGTCGGGGACGGCGACGATCTGGCCCTCGAAGAGCGCCCTCGCGAGGTGCCGCAGGGCGCCCGGCCCTTGAGCAAACCGGTCTACCTGCGCGAACAGGCCACCGGTATGGTGTTCCGGCTGGCCTGGCAGCCCGCGATCATCGGCAGGCCCGACGACAACCTACCCGACAACGAGATGCTCGCCGTCAACCTGGCGCCCCTGGTCAGCGGAGCGCGGGTGTCGCGGCGGCATGCGCAGATCGTCGAGGACGGCGGCCAGCTTTTCGTCGAAAGCCTGGCCCGGCAGAACCCGACCATCGTCCGCGCCGCCGCCGGCAACGAGACGCGGGTGGAAGACGGGCGCGTCCCCCTGAGCGACGGGGACGTCATCTACCTCGAACGCAGCAAGCTGGCCCTCAAGGTCATCGTTCGCGAGTAGGAGCCCCCACCCTATGACCATCGAGCGTGTCCAGGTTCAATACGACGACTTCATGCTACCGCAGCGCGCTTCAGCCGGTGGGCCGAGGCCGGCGCGGACCTGCAGGGGCGCTTACGCGCGCGCGAAAATAGGGAAACCGGGTTTCCCCGTTCCCCCACCCGCGGGAGGGTCTGGGAGGGCTTTGCCCTCCCAGGAGAACTCTGTTATCCCTTGCGGATGCGGGCCGGAGGCCCGCGCACCCGGGCCCCGACCTACGGGAGGGTCTGGGAGGGCTGCGCCCTCCCAGGAACAACCTGTTTTCATCCCGTCGGGGTGCGGCGGAGCCGCATGGAGGGCTGAGGTGACCATCGTTCGCCGGGTTCAGCCCCCCTCCCAGCCTCCCCCCGCTGGGGGGAGGAGCCGGGTGCCCGCCCCCAGTGGGGGAGGGTCCGGGAGGGGGCGCAACCCCTGTCTGGAGGCGGGTCGGCGTAGGGGCGGGGAAACCCCGCCCCTACGCCGCCGGTCCCGGCTTCTCCCGCCCGGAGGTTCCCGGGGCGCACCCCTCCTAACGTGAACATACGCCCTCGGCGAGGGGGGTGGGGAAACCGGGTTTCCCCACGCCCCCGCCCCGCAGGGGCATGGGGAAACCGGGTTTCCCTGTTCCCCCACCCGCGGGAGGGTCTGGGAGGGCTTTGCCCTCCCAGCACTGAGCAGGCGCTGTTCGAGAACGGCACGATGCGCGCTGCGCCGCTTGTGGCGGCTTGTCGGGCGCCACAAGCGGCGACACCGCAGGTCGGCAGGCGCCCCCGGCCCGCTACCTCAGAGCGATGGACGCATTAGGATCAGGGTGACGCATATGGTCAAGCTCACAATGCCGCTGCTGACAGGAGCCTGGCTCGTTGCTCTCCTCATCGGCCTCGTCCTTGCGCCGGGCCTGTCGCCTCGCGTCGCCGCCCAGACCCCAACGCCAACCCCTGACGCTCCGCAGGTCTTTGTGATGTACCGGCAGGCGCAGGACTCGGCGCACGGCATGCGCCTTCAGACGTTCTTCACGGTGCGTGAGAAGGGCGTGCCGCTGGGATTCGATCGCGTTAAAAACGTCTCGCTCGAGGTCGGCGGGCTAGCCGGACAGAACGTGAGAGACTCGCCCCCCAATCTGCCGTTCAAGATCGCCCTGCTGCTCGACGAGAGCGGCAGCATCAGGGACCGGGGCTGGACCGACGATGTTCAGCGGGCGGTGCTGACAGCGATTGGCAAAGCGCCGGCCGGTGCGCAGATCGCGATCTTTACCTTTGCCGATATCGACCCGCAGCAAAGCTTCGCGCCGCGCCTGCCCTTTACCAATAAGGACGAGGCGCTCAGTTGGATGCAGCAGGACGGCAACTACAACCCCGTCAGCGGCAACCCGACCTGCCTCTACGATGCCGGCCAGCGACTGCTCGACTATTTCAAAGAGCGGGTGACGGCCGGCGAGCGCCGGGCGATCATCCTCTTCACCGATGGGGTTGACGAGCGCGGGAACGGTCAGCCGTGCAGCAGGAGCACCCTTCAGATGCTGATTGACCGCATCAAGCAGGAGCAGCAAGCCGGCGTCTTCGCCCCCATCTTCACCGTTGGTCTGTGCGCCGGCGCCACGGACTGCGCGCCGTTTCGCGACCCTGAGGCGCCGATCCGGCGGATCGCCGCCGCGACCAACGCCCTGTCCCTGTCTGCCTCTGATACCGACCTTGGGAGAGCCTTTGAACAGGTGATGGCCGACCTCGAAAGCCAGCGCTATGTCGAGGCCGTGCTTCTCCCCTGTCAGGACAACAGGGCCGTCTTGAGGGTCGAGTTGACCGGTGCCGATCAGCCCATCGAAACCGTGGTGCCCTTCGAGCCGCCGCACTGCTACGCCCCCCGCGCCAGCGCGACGCTCACGGTCAACGAGCCGCGCAGCGAGGGCGGCGGCGTCTCGTACTACCCCATCCAGGTCACGCTGCAGAACACCAGCCCGCTGCCGATCGAGCCGCAGCGCCTTGTTGCAAGCCTCGTCAAACCGAACGGCGAGCGGGCCGCCCTTGACCGGGTCGATCTGCGGGCGCCGCCCGGCGCGTCCGCCGACGGCGAGATCCGCATCCCACAGACCATCTTCGACCAGCAGGGCGACTACCGCATCGAACTGACCGCCACGAGCGAGCGGGGCGACCCTTTTCGCCCGAGCGACGGCGAGGCCCTGAAGCGGGCCTGCGGCGAGATCGCCAACGCCGATGTGATCATCGGCTGTGTCAAGTGGCAGCCTACGCCGTTGCCGCCGCTGACGTTCTCAATCGTCGGCGGGCAACAGTCTGGCCCGGGCGAGCCGTCGGCGCAGTTGATCCTTCGGCTGTCCGACCCCGAGCGGCTGCGGGCGAGCGGCGGGCCGGTCTCGTATGTCGTGACCGACCAGAGCCAGTGCGGAATCGACTCGACGCCCCGGGTGCTCGACCTCGGCACAACCAGCGCGGCCAACCCGCAGGTTGCGGTGTCAGTGAACCTGAAGCAACCCCTCGACCGGAGTCGCACCTGCAACGTGCAGGTGACCCTGCAGTTTTCATTAGAAGGCAGGCCGCAGCCGCCGGTCATCAGCGAGAACGTCTACGAGCTCCCGCTCGCGGCGCCGCCGTTCTGGGCGAGGTACATCCAGCCGGCTGGCATCGGTCTGGCTGTTCTGGCAACCCTGGCGGCTGTCACCCTCGCCGTCCGTCTGATCCCCAGGCAGCGCCGGCCGAAACCCTACACGCCCCCCGACGACACCAAACCTCCTCCACTCCCTGAGCCGAAGCACCCGGCGCCGGGCGGCGCCCCCACGCCGGCCATGCCCCGGCCCGGCCTGCTGGTGAAGGTGCTCCAGACAGTCGAAAAAAACCAGGACATCGAACGGGAGTTCAGGAGGTTTCCCGTGGTGATCGGGCGCAAGGAGGGCGACATCGTCATCCACGGCGATCCCAAGCTTTCCAGGCGCCAGGTGCAGATTGACCGGGACGATGGCGGTTTCATCCTGACCGATCTCAGCACCTACGGCACGAGGATCGGCGAGCGCCGCCTCAAGCGCGGCGAGCAGTTCAGGCTCAACGGAAAGACCGTCGTGAAGCTGAGCGACAACACCATTGTCGAGTTGACCCCGCAGCCGTGAGTAGCGAGAGACTGAGGACGCGATGCAGAACTACTTCCACCTCTTGCGCTTCATCGCCACAACAGGCATCGTCTGTCTGCTGCTGGGAGCGTCGGTCATGCCCTCGCGGGCCGCGGCGCAGCCAGGCGCCGCGCCGCTGCTACGTGTCACGAATGTTGATGGACAGCAGTGCCCGAACTTCGCCGTGGCCTTTCGCTATAGCGACGGGCAGCGAACCCCGGTCAACAACTTGCTGCCCGAGGAGGTGACCCTCCGCGCCGTCCCCAATGGCCCGGACCTGCCGATCACCCTCGCCAGGATGCGGGGCGGGTCGGTGGCTATGGCGATTGTCGTTGACGTTAGCGCGGCGATGGGCCAGGAAATGTCCCTCCGGCGCACACGCTTCAAGAACGTGTTGGAGCGCGTGACCGATCTGCTCCGCAAGTTGCACGCCGTTGAAAAGCACGAGGCGAGCCTCATCACCTTCGCCGATAGCGTGGAAGTCCGCGAGGCGAAGGTGGTTCAGTTGCGCTATATCACGAACGCCCTCAGCCGGGTGGAACGGGCCATTCCGACGCAAGCCGCGCCCGAGACGCCTTACCTGCTGTCCGAAGCGATCCGGCGCGGGCTTGAACAGTTAGAGAACGCGCCGCCTGAGTACGCGCGGGCGCTGGTCATTTTCGCCGCGGGCCAGCCTGGCGGCCAGATCGACATGAACAGCATCGGTGAGTTGCTGACGCGCATGGCCGCGAACCCTGCCTCGCTCACCATCGTCGGCCTCTCACCGGAACTCGAGGCCCAGACCGCGGCCCTGGGCGCCGCAAACTACTACCCCTTCAATGCGCAGGACCTCGAGCAGCTCGACGTGGAGCGACGGGCGATTGATCAGCGTTTCAGCGAGATCACCTCCGGCACCAGTTTCTACGTGGCGCAATTCAACGCCGAGACACTGCCGCCCGGATCACAGCAACTCCGCCTTACCGTCCGTGACACGCCTGCGGAGGTGGATCTCCAGGTCTGCCCCCTGTCCCCACGGATCGAGCTTTCCGCGCCTGCGATCCTGCCCGAGGGCAAACTGCAGCTCAGCGCCCGCCCGATCTTCGCTCAAACTCCTATCGTCAGCGTGACCTACTATCTCGATGGGCGTGAGATCGGTGTCGCGGGCCCCGGCCCTGACCAGCGTTTCCGGCTCGACTTCGACCCATTCGCGCCGGCGCACGGGGGTTTCTTCAAGCCTGAGCGCGAGTATACGCTCACGGCGAGCGCAATCGACCAGGCCGGCACGAGCAGCCGACCCGAGGACACGGCCACGGTGCCTGTCGCCATACCTGCGCGCCGGTGGCCCTGGCCGCAGATCGGCGCCGGCCTCGTCGGGCTTGCTGTCGTGGCGAGCATAGGCCTGTGGCTGGTCCGCCGGCAAGGGCGCCTCCGCCAGAATCTCACCCCCCGAACTCCGCGGGACGACAACACCCTGCCGCCAGATGACGGCACCCTGCCGCCAGATGACGGCACCCTGCCGCCAATCTCCGCACCTCCCCTTCCGATGGAGAAATTTGTCCCTCTCAGGGTCGTAGTCGTTGACACGGTCGCCAACGATACGTACCACTATGACCTGAGCAACCCCGCCATCCCGAGCTACCACATCGGCTACCTCCGGGACAACCAGATCGTGATCAGGCGCCAGGCCCGGGGCCTCTCGCGCCACCACGCCAAACTGACCCCGGTCAGCGACGGCTCGAATCATGGCTGGGAGTTGACCGACACGAGTTCGTACGGGACGTATCGCGGCGCCGCGCCGAGCGATGACAACAAACTCGCCACCGAGAAGCCGATCAACGTGCATATCGGCGATACGCTCTGGCTTGGCAAAGAGATCAAACTCGTTCTGGAGGCGCTCAAGCCGCCCGCCCCGCCAAGCCCCCTCCGCGGCGGAGGCGCAAGCCCGGGAAGCGGCGGCGACACGCTCCCGCCTCAGGGCGACACTGAGCCGCCCGACTCCAGCAGTTCTCAGAGAGGTTGACCGACACGGGTCAGCACGGCGCCTTTTGCGGCCCGGCCTCCCATCGAAGAACACCGTGTGACGAGAGACCGATACAGATCCAGCCCGGCGACATGGTCTTCTGGATCGACCGTGCGATCCGATTAACCTTATGAGTGGCCCTGATATGCAGCACGACAACCCGCATACGCCACCTCTGCTTCAGGTCGGGCAAATCGTTGACGCCTTCGAAGTCGTTGCGCCCTTGCGCACCCGTTCCAGGCAACCAGGCGAGCGGCGCTCGCAATCGCGCTCACGGACGCCCTCGGCGCAAGCTCAGCAAGGCCAGACCCGGCGCACGATCAGGGGTGGGCAGGCTGATCTGTACCTCGTGCGGCCGGTGAACAGCCGGCGCGGCCCGCTGTGGTGGCTTGCGCTGCGACGCAACCTGTTCGGCGACTCGCCGGCGCTGGTCGAGCGCCAACGACTCGGCGTCATCAAGATCACCGAGCCAAAGTTCGAGCAGAACCTGATAGACGAGCTCGACTACCTGTTCCGGCTGCAGCACGAGCGTCTGGTCAAGCCCTACAGCCGTCGTTTCGCCGATGTTATCCCTGCGCACCTGACGCGACGACCGCTTAGCTACACCCATGAGGGCGTCGGTTACCCCTATATCGTTCTCGTCTTTGAGCCAGGCGGGTCGCTTCAGGACTACCTGCGGGGCAAGGGCGGGGCGTCGCAGAAGGTGTTGCAGCCGGCCCAGGCCGTTGAGGTGGCCATACAGGTCGCCGAGGTGCTCCAGGCGCTCCATGCCGCTGGCGTCGTCCACCGTGACATTGCGCCGGCCAACATCGTCTTTCGCCAGCCGCTCTCGGTCCTGGCGCCGCGGCGGCCCGAAGTGGTGCTGATTGACCTCGCGGCCGCCAATTCCTTTCCCATGCAGCGTCTTCGTGAGCCGTGGGGCCGCTGGCGCTATCTCCCCCCTGAGAGCCAGCCGCGCCGCCGACCAGAAGATCCCGAGCCGCAGAATGGCCCGCAGACCGATGTCTATATGCTCGGCCTCCTGCTGTATGAACTGCTGACCGGCCCCCTCGAGGAGCAGGACGCCCAGCAGCGCCGCGACCGGACGTACCGCGAGCGCTCGATCGCTGAGCGGAACCCCGCGACGACAGCCTCGCCCGAGCTCCAGCAGCTCGTTATGGAGGCGATTAACCGCGACGTAGCTATGCGCGAGCAGGCTCTCCCCAATATGGCCGTCTTTGCGGAAAGGTTACGGCGTCTCCCCGAAGCCGGCCAGCCGGCGACCTTCCGCGGCCGTGTCACAGCGCGCCTGCTCATCGCCGCGCTGACCTGGCTCCTCGGCGCGACCCTGGCGCTGGCCATCATGACGGCGACCACCGCCGGCCCTGGCGGAAGTGAGAAGCCGACGGCAGTTCCGCCCACGCGGCCGATCCCAACTGCGACAATCGCGTTCCCCATCCAGTCTGCGACACCGTTTGCGGCGCCAGTCTCGCCGACGCCGGCGCCGACGATGGCGCCGACGATCACCGCAGTGCGAAATTGACCCTCACGGCGCTTACTGCTGCCGCATGACAGCAAAGGAGTCCTGATGGCATCGTCAACGTCTGTCGCGCGCAAACGGTCGCGCGTGCCGCCGGGATCGACTGGCGCAGCCACGCACCGCGCGGGCAAACCCCGGAACGAGGACAGCGTCCAGGTTACCCGCGTAGGCGACAGTATTATCGCACTGGTGGCTGACGGGATCAGCGGTGGCGAACTGGGCAACGTGATGAGCGCACTGGCTATTGAGCAGGCAGTGGCTTCGCTGCGCGCGGCGAGCCCTGTCGAGCCGCGGGCGGCGCTCGAGCGCGCCTTCGAGTCGGCCCAGGCAGCCATCCTTCAGCGCAAACAGGAGAACGGGCTATCCCGCAGCGGCACTACCCTCGTGTGCGCCTGGCTCGTCCCTGAGGGCGAGGGGCTGCGGGCCTACCTCGCCAACATCGGCGACTCGCGGGCTTACATCTTCCGGCGTGATGGCACGGCGCGGCAGGTGACGCAGGATCACCATAATGGCGAGCGTCTGACCTACGCTCTGGGCTTTCCGATGCATCCCTCGGCTGTGCCGGGCTTTTACGCCGACGAACGCCTCGAGCCTGGCGAGACGCTGCTCCTCTGTAGCGACGGCCTCTACAATGTGCTCGATCCCCAGCAGATAGCCCAGATGCTCCAGAGGCACAATGCCCAGCAGGCGGCCGACCGCCTCGTCGCCGAGGCGCGCCATCGGGGAACAACCGATAACGCGAGCGCGGTGGTGGTCAGTCTCGCCTCCGATGCCCGTAGGGTCAGCCCGATCCTGTTAGGCGGGATCGCAAGCCTGGCTCTGTTCCTGGTCGGGCTGGCGCTGCTGGGTGGATGGCTCTCGCCCTCCATCCCACCGTTGCTCCCTCCCCTGCTCGTCGAGACGCCCGCGCAGCAGCCATCAGGCGTCAACGGCCCTGGCCCACTGCCAGCCACTACGGCCGGCTCCAACGCTCCCTCGCTGCCGCCACAGCCCACTCGTGAGCCGACAAACGCCCTCCCGACCCGGACTCCGACACCGACGGCCACGGCGACCCCGACTCCGACCCGCACGCCGAGACCCATAGTTACCCGCGCGCCTCTGCCCCGGGCTACCGGAACCACCGCCCCGGTTCAGCCCGCGACGCCGACGGGGGATGCCACCCCCGAGCAGCCGGGGAGCACGCCCGCGCCCGCCGAGCCGACGTTACCGGCGCCGACCGCGCCACCCGCGCCCGCCCAGACGGCGCCGCCCACGCCCGCGCCGCCCACGCCCGCCCAGACGGCGCCGGCGCCACCAGCGCCGCCCACGCCCGCGCCCGCCCAGACGGCGCCGGCGCCACCAGCGCCGCCCACGCCCGCGCCGCCCGCGCCCGCCGAGCCGACGTTACCGGCGCCGACCGCGCCGCCCACGCCCGCGCCCGCCCAGACGGCGCCGCCCACGCCCGCCCAGCCAGCCGCGCCATCTGCCGAGCCAACACCGGCCCGGACCGTCGAACCGACCGCTCAGCAGTCAGGCGGGCGAAGCGCTCGATATGGGTATGGTTTCAGCCGTCCATGCGGCTGCGCCACGCGCGAACAGGATGAACATACGGTTGTTCCCAGGAGGGCCTAGCCTGCCCACGCCCCCGCGGGCGGGGGGGGTGGGGTCTCCCCGCTCACTGTTGCCTGGGCGGAGCAGCCAGGCCCTCCCGCGGGCAGGGGGTGGGGAAACCAGGTTTCCCCACCCCCTGCTCCAGAAGACCAGGTGTAGCGGATTCACTGTTCAATCACCATGCACGACGATCATCGCAAACAGTTGAAGCATGCCTTAGTGACCAGGGAGACACCGATGCGCATCTCGCTGTTCCTCCTCTGCGTCGTCGCCGCGAGTCTGCTGGGGGCTTGCGGGACAAGCGCGCCTCCCACACCTGCGGCAACTCTGCCGACGGCAACCTCAGCGCTGCCTGCACAACCCGCCCTGCCCCGGCCATCGCCCACGCCCGATCTCGGCCCGCAACTCGACGCCGCGCGGCGCCAGGCCGACGACAAAAACTTCGAGGACGCCCTCGACGTACTGGTGCCGCTTGCCGAGTTACACCCCGAGCGCCCGGATATTGCCAACCTGCTTGCCGCGGTTTATGACCAGGGCGGCAGCCACTTGCTGGGCAGTGCAACGGGGCAGCCGGTTGCGATTCAGGATGCCTATCTGATGTTCTCAAAAGGCCTGGACGCGAACCCGACCGACGAAGAGCTGCGCAAACGCCTGCAGATGAACAAGAACATGGCTGCGCTGCTCTTCCATCTGGCCCAGCACCTCGAACGGCTCACAGCCCTGGGCCAGAACCAGGCGCCACAGGAGGAGAAGCTACGGCTTGCCAACGCGATCTACGAACTGCTCCGGCAATTGCAGCCTTCATACGCCGAGTATCTAACGGCGCTGCCATCCGATCAACTGCTGGCCACCGCGGAAGTTTACGAGAGCGCCGGCAAGGCGCTGCGCAATCACAACGAGGCCAGGCCGCTCTTCGAAAAAGGAAAGGATATCTGCATGTGGGTGGAAAGGAGCACCACCGCCGAAGCGCCCGATCATGCTCGAGCCAGCCAGTGCCGTGAGCGATTCGACCTTCTCGCGAACCCGCCACCGACACCGACGCCGCGTCCGGCGCCGACGCCGCGACCAACAACCCCGGCGGACTCCGCTAAGAGACTACGCTTCGTCAGGGCGAATGTGAACGATGAACCAACGTGCATTTCGGTAGGAATCCGCGGGATCAGCACAAGTGGATGGACGTTCAGAGTGGATGGAATAGAAGGCGTAGCCATGTTCGATGGAGCCGGCAACGCCCGTATCTGCAATGTTGGCCACCGCCAGGAAGTCACCATCTCCGTTTACAACAATCAGGGCCAACCGATCCCCGGAGGTCGAGGGGTGCCGGCCATCGGCGGGGCCATCATGGTCGCTGACTGGCGCTAATACCAGGTGGAATTGGCAATCCCGCATGGTCCTGCTCATCTCCACAGCTCGACAGCTCCACACAGGGCTTTGGAGAGCTGGAGAGCTGTGGAGGTGTGGAGCTGAGCCAATGCGATGCCATCAAGTAGAATTCGGAACAACACGGTGAGCGTCCGGCCTCGATGGTGGGCGCATGGCCGGTATTTCAGCCGTCCGCGCGGTCGGGCCGCACACCGACGGGATGAACATCCTTCCTGGGAGGGCTGCGCCCTCCCAATCCCTCCCACCGGGTGAGGGGCTGGGGAAACCCGGTTTCCCCTTCCCCCTGCGCGCGGGCTGCGCCCTCCCAATCCCTCCCACCGGGTGAGGGGCTGGGGAAACCGGGTTTCCCTAGCCCCTCCTCCGAGGAACGATGGTCACGTTAGACGGTCATGCGCAGGGCGCACCACGCCCGCCGCAACCGGCCTGGGAGCGCGGGCGTCCCGCCCGCGCCACGGCTCCGCGGGCACGGTGCCGGCCCTCTCCCTGCCCCTCCCCCGCTGGGGGAGAGAACCCGGCGCCTCCCCCCAGCGGGGGGAGTCTGGGAGGGGGGCTGAACGCGGCGCACGATGGTCACCTCAGCGCGCGCTGCCCGACCGGCTTGCCCAGGCGGGCGGCGAGGGCGCCGGTCACGCTGAAGCCTCCACGTCTCCTCGGCGAGGAAAGAACCTTCCGGCTGGAGTGTCAAGCATGGGCAGCACCACGGATGGCAGCCTGTCTGCGCCAGTGTAGGCGCCACGCTCCGCATAGGCGGCCCCCTGGAGGACAAGGAGCGTGATCGAGCGACTCGCCAGGTCGACGATCCAATACTCCGGCACACCCATGCGGGCATACGCGGCGCGCTTGCCACTCACGGCGTCACGATCGTAGGCTGCCGTGCTGGGCGAGCTAATCTCGACGACGAGGTCGGGCGGGCCGATCAGCCGTCGCTCGGCAATAATACCGCTGTTGGAGGCAAGCACGACGACGGCGTCGGGCCGCACCACGCTGCCACCGGCATCGATATCCGGACTGGTGAAGACCCGACCGAGTCCCGTGTCTTCGACGGCGGTCACGAGCCGCGCGGCGACAATCGCCGCGACGTTCTCGTGCTCAGGGATGGGTGCGGGAGCCATATAGAGCACTCCGGCAAGGATCTCGTAGCGATAGCCGGCGAGGTCGGGCAGGGCGCAGTAGTCGGCATACGTCCACTGGCCCTGAGGCGGCCCGGAGACATGGCTTGCCCGCACGACAACCTCCGCTGTGTCGGGGATCGTGAGTGTCATGCTCAACCTCACGCATTGATAGCCGATAGCCGATAGCCGATAACGTAGCGATTACGCCTCACGCGGAGAGCGGAGTATGTCTTCGCCGTGTTCGCCAGGTAATGATCTTTGAGCATTTCATCCGCTACACATTATCCTTTGGAGCGGGGTGTGGGGGAACCTGGTTCCCCCACGCCCCCGCCCGCGGGAGGGTCTGGGAGGGCGCAGCCCTCCCAGGAAGGATGTTCATCCCGTCGGTGTGCGGCGCAGCCGCATGGACGGCGCTCGCCCATGCAGGCGGGCTTCGCATCCGGTAGCCGGCGGCGTAAGCCGCCGGGGGCGCGGGGCGGATAGCGAAAGAGTTCTCCAAAGACCATAACCAGGCAGCCAGAGCTGGACGATGACCGCCCTACTGATCATTCGGGGGCGGCGCGTAGGTGATGCTGATCGTGCCCGGATTCACGCCCACTGCCGGCCCGATGATCTTGCCCTGGTCGTTCACGGTGACATTGCCCTGGACCCCGCCGGTCTGGATCTGGGCCTCGTTGGCGATCGTCTGAAGCTGGCCGGCGAAGGCCGGCTCGCGGGCGGCGATGTCGGCGAGCACTCTGGCGAGGGCGCCCTCGTAGCGCGCGGGGTTGCGCGCGAAGCTCGCCAGGTCGGCCCGCTCGTCCTCGTCGCCGTGCCGGGCCACGCCCGCCTCGATGATCGGGGCGGCCCGCTCGCCCTGCGCCGCCGCCTCGCTCTTCGCCGGCGGCGGCGCCTGTTCCGCCGCGGCCTTCGCCACGGCCGCCCTGTACTCCGTGTACGCCTTGTACGCCCCGACCAGCCCGGTGATCACCGCCGTCGCGATCGTGATTGGTTCTGCCACGTGCCTGGACCTCCCTTGATAGCCGATAGCCGATAGCCGATAGCCGATAGCCGATAGCGGTAGCCGATAACATAGCGATTGCGCCTCACGCGGAGAGCGGAGTATGTCTTCGCCGTGTTCGCCAGGTAATGATCTTTGAGCATTTCATCTGCTACACATTATCCTTTGGAGCGGGGTGTGGGGGAACCCGGTTCCCCCACACCCCCGCCCGCGGGAGGGTCTGGGAGGGCGCAGCCCTCCCAGGAAGGATGTTCATCCCGTCGGTGCGCGGCGCAGCCGCATGGATGGCTAATGTGAAAACCGTTCGCCGCGCGCGGTCCCCCTCCCAGCCTCCCCCCGCTGGGGGGAGGAGCCGGGGTAACTGTTCACACCTGGGGTAACCCACGCGCCTGGGAGTGAGGGCACCCTGCCCTTGTCGCATCTCCGCGGGCAAGATGGTCTTTGAATACATAATCCGGTATAGCCCGCGCAGGCGGGCTTCGCATTCCATAGCCGAGGGCTTCAGCCCCACGGCCAGCCCGATATACCGGATGAATTTCTCAAAGACCATGATGCCCGCGCTCCCGGGAGAAATGTGAACACTTACGAGCCGGGTTCCCTCCTCCAGCGGGGGCGGGCTGGGGAGGGACGGGGAAACCTCGTTCCCCCACGCCCCGCCCCCGGGAAGGTGCGGGCGCAGCCTTTGCGCAGGGGGATGGGGAAACCCGATCTCCCCATCCCCCCAGCGAGGGGAAGCCGGGAGGGGGGCCGAACGCTGCGAACGGCGCAACTCCCACGAAACGCTTTACACCCCTGTTCGCCCCGCAAGGATTCAGCACGCAGAATCCAGGACTCAGAACTCAGAAATCAGAACATGTGTGCGAGCGAGGGGCGAGCACAACCCGAAAACCGTCGCCGTCGATCCTGACGTCGACGCGGTGCCTGACCCGCGCCCCGCAGCGAACATCTGTTCTTCTTTCTCCATAACTGCCACCGCGGAGCGCGCGGCGTTGTTTATCTGTAAAGACGTTGTTCGCCTTCGGATACGACTGCCAGACACTCGCCGTCCACTCCCAGACGTTGCCGGCCATGTCGAGGGCGCCGCACGGGGCCGCGCCGGCCGGGTAGCACCCCACCGGCACGCTCCACTTCCAGCCGCGCCCGGCCTGATCTTCCGCTGTGGCAGCGTGATCCGCGCGCCAGTCGTCGCCCCAGGGGTAGCGCCGGGTATCGCCGCCGCGGGCCGCCGCCTCCCACTCGGCTTCAGTCGGCAGCCGGATCACATGGCCTGGAGGCAAGGCCCCGTGTAACTGCTCGGTGAGCCAGGCGCAGAACTGGTTGCACCAAGCCCATTGCAGGCCGACAACCGGCTGGTTCGGGCCATTGAGATCGCTGTCGTTGGCGTATTCTGAGAACAGGCGGCCCCAGGCCTGCCACTGGGCGTTGGTGATCGGGTAGCGGGCGATGTAGAAGGGTTCGTCAACGGTCACCTGGTGGCGCGGCTTCTCCGCGTCGGCTGCCTCCGGGTCGTCGTCGCCGCTGCCGATCCAGTACGTCCCCGCCTCGACCCGGCAGAAGTAGCCGGTTGTGTCGCCGTCCATCGCCCGCCTAACCTCGCGCCGCCACGCTTGCGGGGTGATCGGAACGCGCGGATCGCCCAGCTCACCCAGCAGGAAGCCCGCGCTCACCCGCTCGCGCGCCGGCAGCGGCTGATCGCGGTCGGCGAGCAGAGCGGCCAGGCCGGCGCGCAGGTCGGCCTGGAGACTCGCGACATCGACTTCCTGCTCGCGCAGGTAGGACCAGTCGCGATCCTTGCCCAGCTCGGCGGCCAGGATCAGGTCGCGGTACCAGCGCGCCGCCGGCTTCTCCTTCTCATTCTCGCGCCGGTCAATGAGCGTCCGCAGCACCTTCTCGACCAGATACGGATTCGTCGCCTGAACCACCCCGAGGCCCAGGAAGATCGGCTCGCGCCAGCGGTCCTCGGCGCGCCGCGCCAGCACCTGGCCCACCGCCTCGCGGCTGAGCAGCATGTGCCGCCCGGCGCAGTGTTCCTGCAAGGTCAGGTGGGCGAAGACATAACTCTCGGCGCCATCGGGGACCAGCAGGCCGCTGCGCTGCTCGAAGTACTCCAGGCAGCGCTGGGCCGCGCCCCACGCCCACTGCTCGGACGCCTGGGCAGCCTTGAAGAAGTCGATCAAGGCATTGCGCACCCGGCCCCGCTCCAACCGCCCGCGCCCGTCCAGCGAGGAGCCCGCGAGGTGGGCCTCGTAGGAGAGCCGGTCGAGCAGCGGGCGCAGCCGCTCGCTGGTCCAGTCGGGGCGACCGATCACCTCGGCCAGGCTCTGGCCGTCGCGCACCTTGTCCCACTGGCCGAGCAGCAGTTCGAGGATCTCTTCGTAGAGCCGGGGCCGATCGCGCGGCAGGGCGCCGCGGCGGAAGAGCAGCAGGGCCATCAGCGTGAGCAGCAGCGGCGTCTCGGCCATCGAGCGCAGCCGCGGCGCAGCCGCGATCGCGGCGATCAGCTCCGCGCTGAGCCGCTCGGCCTGGGCCGCAGTGAGCTGCCCGCGATCCTTCAGCTCGCCGTACCACGCGGGCACGAAGTGGCGCACCTGGCCCAACGTGAACGGGGCGAGAGTCTCGACCGGCCAGTCCAGACAGGCGCGCAGCTCGTCGGTGAAAGCGCGGCTGCGGCAGGTCAACACGAACGATGTCTTCGCATAGCGTTCGGCGAACGCGCGCGCGGCGCGCAGCGTCGCCAGGCGGCTCGCGCTGGTCTCCGTCGCCTCGATGGGCACCTCGTCGAGACCGTCGAGCAGGATGATCGCCGCGCCACGGACCAGGGCATCGGTGAGGAGATTGTCGGGCGCCTGCACCCCATAGCCGGCCACGACGTCGCACAGGGCCTGGTGGACCGTCCGGGCGTGGGCGTCCGGGGCGGCAAGCGCGAGGGCGCCGGCCAGGCGACGCAGGGGCAGGATCACCGGCAGAAGCTGGCGCTCGGCCTCCCACCCGAACAACTCGGTGTCAGGGCCGGCCTGATCAAGCCCGCGCCGCGCCAGCGCCCAGGCCAGGTGGCGCAGGAAGGTGCTCTTGCCGCTGCCGGGGTCGCCGAGGAGCACGAGGCGGGTATTCCCACACAACGCCTCGGTCACGATCTGCGCCCGGGCGATATCAACGACCGGATCATCTGGCGCGCCGGCCCGCGGCAAGCCCCCGCCTCCGGACACAGCCCGGTCGCCAACCGACGTCCTGAGGATCGCTCGAGGCGGCAGCGCGAAATCCGGATCAAATTTTTGAGCCGGACGCAAGGCGTCATCAGCAAAGTAGGAGCGCAGTTCCGACAGGCGACCGGCGGCGAGCCGCGTCGGGCGGGTGGTGGCCAGCATCACATAGACCCGGCTTAGCTCCACCCCGGGTCCTTCCGCCAGGGTCGGGTCGAGACCGCGCAGCGGCAAACGCCACAGGTCGTTGGCGAGCGCGGAGAGATACCAGACCAGGCGGCGCCGCTCGTCCTCGCTCGGGTCGCGCCCGTAGATAATCGCGCCCAGGTTGACGCCGACGGCCACCCCGTTGATACGCGCATCATTGGAGAGAGAGATATCGCCCTCGACACCTTTGCGCGCGGCGCGCCCGGCGCCATCGCCGGGCGGGGCGCCGCTGCGGTCGCGGGCGGGCGCGTCGCCTGGGCCGAGCTGCGCGAGCAGGCGCGCTCGCTCCTCAGGCGGGAGGGCCTGGATAAGGGCGAGCAGGTCGTCGGTCATGTCGTTGCCCTCTCAATCTCCCTAAGCCCCTGCTCCCACCAGGGGAGCAGGGGGAGCCGGACGTGGCGTCCTGAAAAGGTGCCACCCCGCCGGACGGTCGCGGCGCTAGCCGTTACTGGCCCGGCGGGGCGGCGCGGGTCTCTGGCTCAGCGAGCCTGGACACGACCGCGCTCGCTCGCGTGTGGGCAGACCTGATGTCTGCCCCTTCTGCCGCCGGCGGGGCCATTGCGCCGCCGGATGCCGCGGCAGGATGAGGGCAAGCGATGGGCGAGCACAACCCGAAAACCGTTGTTGTTGTCGTTCCTGTTGTCGATGTGGTTCCTGTCCCGCGCCCCGCAGCGTTTGGCGCGAACGGGTGCTGCGCCATGTCGGTCGGCCCACGGCTATTGTACTGATGCGCCGCTTGCTTCGCAAGGGTTCAACTTGCATCCATCGGCGGATCGACGCGCCCCTCGGGATCGCCGGATCCTTGCCGCGCCAGACTCCGCCGCCAGCCGCCGATCAGCCGACCGATCTCGTCCACCAGGCGGGCGGCATGCTCGTGCTGGCCAGGACTCAACAGGGTCAGACTCCGACCCTGGCGCAGGAGCAGCCGCAACTCGTGGAGCGCCTCATCAGCCTGCTGGAGCGCCGAGCGGCGGTCGCGGCGCCGTGCTGCCGCCACCAGCCCGCGCTGCAGGGCGAGCGCCGCCTCCTGCGTTGCGCGACCAAGCGCAGCCCGGTACGGGCGTGGATAACGCACCGTGGCCCGCAAGACCCAGAGCACCAGCTCGTCGCAGCGGGCAAAGACCGGCGAGTCATTCATTGGCAGATCCTTGCCTCACATGGTCCACAACGGCCCGGCGACCCGTGCGCCTGGAGCGAGCCGGCGGGCGCGGCACCCGCAGACCGAGGATAGCCCGGCGCAGGCCGGTTGTGCTGCCATGCTTGCAGTGGCCGACCCAGCCGTGGATCGTCGCCTCCAGGCGCTCGCGGTCGATGCGGCCCGCGCCATACTCAGCCAGGCGCGCCCGATAGCGCCGGTAGAAGCGCACCACGTTGCGCCGTCGCAGGCGCCGCCGCGCGGGCGTCACCGTCCAGCCGACAAAGGAGAAGCCGGCGGTCACCGGACTGATCTGGGCGCGTTGCTCGTGAATCGTCATGCGCAAGGCCGCCAGACGGTCACGAACGGCCTCGCGCCAGAGATGCAAGGTGGGCTTGTCGTCGGCAAAGAGCAACAGATCATCACAGTAGCGCACATAGGCCCGGCAACCCAGATCCTGCTTGATGAAAAGGTCGAGTGGGTGCAAATAGCAATTGGCCCAGAACTGGCTGGTCAGATTGCCGATCGGTAGCCCGCGTGGGCGAGCGAGAGCGAACAGGTCGTCGCCGGGAAAGAGTACCGGCGTGTACTCCTCGGCGAGCAGATCACGCCCACCGGCGATGATCCGGCTACAGAGGTCGAGCACCCGCCGGTCGCCAATATGGCGCGCCAGTGTAGCCTCCAGAATGGCATGATCCACGCTCGGGAAAAACTCACGGACGTCCAGTTGCAAGACATAGCGATGGCCGCGAGCGAAATGCTGAGCGCGGTTCAAGGCCGCAAGGGTGCCCTTGCCAACCCGACAGGCATACGAATCGTGGATAAAGCGCGCCTCCCAGATCGGCTCGATCACCCGGCAGAGGGCGTGGTGGACAATCCGATCCTCAAAGGGCGCGGCGGAGATCACCCTGCGCTTCCACTCGCGGACGACAAAGGTGCGGTACGTTCCCGGCTGGTAGGTGCCCGCCTCCAGGCGCTCCTGGAGCCGCAAGAGTCGCGTCTCGGCCCCCAGTTCGTAGGCGGCCACGGCGGGCCGCGCGCGCTTACCCCGCCGGGCGGCCAGGTAGGCCGCCCAGAGATTCTCAAAGCTCACCAGCTCGGGCCAGAGATTGCGGAACGTCTTTGGCATCTGCTGCTCCAACCACGTGATCGGGCTCCCCTTCCTCCCTCGTGGTGGAAGGGGCCGGAAGATGGGGGAAACACTACACGAAACGCCTTACACCCCTGTTCGTCCCAAAAGGATTCAGCACGCAGCATTCAGGACTCAGAACTCAGAAATCAGGACATGTGTGCGAGCGAGGAGGCGAGCACAACCCGAAAACCGATGTTGATGACGTACCAGAAGTCGAGGCGGTACCTGACCCGCGCCCCGCAGCGAACAGATGTTTCATTATCGTACCAGGATCCCCCACGCCACGGCGCCCGCCCATCTGTAAAGTCTTTTTGCGCTTCGTGGGCGCCGGCAGGGTAGGCGTCGTAATCATTCGCACAGACTTCCCAGACATTGCCGGCCATGTCCAGCGCCCCGCACGCCGCCGCCCCCGCCGGGCAGCACCCCACCGGCGCCGGCGCGCCCGTCCCCGCCGCCGCGTAGATCGCCCGCCCGGGCGTGGGCGCCTCGCGGCCCCAGGGGTAGGGCCGCCGCTCAGCGCTCCCGTCGAAGCTCGCCGCCGTCTCCCACTCGGCTTCAGTCGGCAGCCGGATCACATGGCCCGGGGGCAACCGCGTCTTCAGCCGCTCACTCAGCCAGGCGCAGTAGGCCGTCGCCTCGTGCCAGCTCACTCCCACCACCGGCTGGTTGGGGCCATGATACCCGTCCTGCTCCCAATAGGAAGGCGCCGTTCGACCCCGCAGGTTGATCACCCGTTCCCACCCCTCCGGCGCCCACCAGCGTTCCGCGCCGGGCCGATAGCCCTCGGCGACAAAGGCGGCATACTGCGCCACGGTGACGGGAAAGCGGGCGATCCAGAAGGGCTGGAGCGCCAGTTCAACACCAGCCCGGGTCGCTCGCCCGGTCTTCTCTTCCCAGCCCCCGATCCGGTAGCGCCCACCCGGCACGTAGCAGAAGTAGCCCTCCGGGCGCCCGAAGGTCTGGCTCAGCCGCCCAAGCTCGGCCTGCCACTGCGCGTCCTCGACGGGGTAGCGCGGGTCGCCCAGGAGGCCCAGCGCCGTCCCGGCCTCCAGACGCTGGGGCAGCCGCACCGAAGGGTCGGGCCGCTCCAGCAGTTCGACCAGGGCCGCGCGGAGCTGCTCCTCGAAGCCGAGCACGTCATGGGCGCTGCCCACGAACGCCCCGCGCCGGCCCAGCTCGGCGTAGCAGGCCGCGGCCAGCAGCGCGTCGCGCTGGCGCTGGAGCGCGGGCTTCGCGTCCAGCCCCCGCCGGGGAGACACCAGGAGCAGCAGCCAGCTAAAGGCGAGGCTCCGTTTCTCTTGCCGCGCGAGGCGCCCCATCAGGAGGAGCGCGACCTCGCGCCAGCGGTCGCCGCCCGCCGCCCACTGCTGGTAGATCAGGTCAGGGTTTTCCTGGCCCGCCAGGTGGCAGGCCGCCAGGTACTCCTCGAAGGTCAGGTGGGGCAGCACATAGGTCTCGTCGGCCTCCTCCAGCACCAGGCCCGTCTCCTCGCGCAGGATGTGGATGAAGCGATCGCTCCGGCGCACCACCTCCTCGCGGGGGACGGCGCGCGGATCGGTCGGGTTGAGCCGGGCGCGGAAGAAGGCGTCGAGCGTGTCGCGGAGCAGCGCCCCGCTGAGCACGCCGCGCCCATCAACCTCCTGCTGGTGGGCCGCGAAGGCGAGCTGGTGCAACACGGGGCGCAGATCCTCGGCGCTCAACCGCGGCAACTCCAGGCGCTCGCCGATGCTCTGCTGGCGCCGATCCACATCGCTCGAGCGCACCCCTTCCCAGCGATCCAGCAGTAGCCTGACCAGCTCCTCGTACACATCCACCCGCTTCTCGGGCATCTCCTTCTTATTATAGTCAAGCAGCGCCAGCATGGTCAGCAGCAGCGGCGAGGTCGTCAGCTCGCGCAACACCTCGCGCCGCTCCAGGACCTCCACCAGGCGTTGCGCCCGCTTCTCGGCTTCAGCGAGGGTGTAGAGCGCCTGGGCGGAGCCACACGTCTCGGCATACCAGGCGCGCGTGAAGTGGCGCACCTGGCCGAAGGCGAAGGGCTGGAGCCGGCGCAGCGCCCAGTCATCGCGCAATTGCCAGGCCGCGTCCTGCTCATAGGGTCGGGTGCGGCAGGTGACGACCAGGCGGGAGCGGTCGAGCTGGCGGTCGAGCCGGCGGATGGCCTCGGCGATGCGCTCACGGCGCGAGCGGCGCCCCTGGGTCGTCGCTTCGAGCGCGCCGGGCACCTCATCCAGACCATCGAGACAGATCAGCGCCCCGCCCTTGCGCCAGGCCAGGAGCACCGAGTCGCGCAGGCCGGCGCGCAGGCCGGCGGGGCCGAGCACCGGGCGCAGGAGCGCGTCGATCAGCGCCTCCAGGTCGCCCTCGGGATCATTCGAGAGACGCCCGGCCACCGGCCCGAGCGGGCAGAAGAAGGGGATGGGCAACGGCTTCGCCGGATCGCGCCCGCGCAAGAGCGCCTCGGCGATGCTGACCGCCAGGTAGCGCAGCAGCGTGGACTTGCCGGAGCCGGGACCACCGAGCAGCACCAGGCGCGGGCAGGCCCGGATCGCGTCAAGGGGCTGTTCGGGGCGATACCAGTGGCCACTGAGCGTCTGCGGCGCCTGGACGCCCTCCAGATCGCGCCGCGCCGCCTCCCAGACCTGATCAGGCGCGCGGCCGGTGATCCACGCTCCATCCGCGGCGATCTGGTGCTCCGGCCACCCGGCGGCGCGCCCATCAGCATGCAGGGCGCGCAGCGTAGCGCGATCCAGCGCCGGGATGAGCACCTTCGCGGGGAGCACGCGCGCGGGATCGGCCGCTTGCATCTGTTCCAGCAACTCCTGAGGGCCAAGGGTGAACGGCGCAACCGGGATCAGCGCCTCGGTCGTGAGCGACGTAAACACCTTCAGCAAGCTGATCGGCGGCATCGTCGTCTGCTCGCGCCCGCTCTGCTCCTTGCCGAGGAGCTTGCCGAGGCGCAGGCGACCGTGCTCAGCGACGAGGGCGCGCAGGTAGCTGTCGAGCAGTTCCTTGCCATCGGCGGGCGCCTGGGCGCCAAAGAACAGCTGCACGGTGCCCTGATTGACGCCGACGTTGGCCCCGGTCAGCCGACTGTCACCCGCGAGCGTAGCCTGCCCCTGGACCGGGTCGCCCGCGGCCCTGGTCACATTGCCCACATGTCCACCAAAGATATGGGCCTCGAGCCGGGCTCGCTTCTCAGGCGGAAGGTGTGCCGTGCGGGCGGTCAGGGCGGCGCGGGCGGTAGCCTCGTCATACGTTGCGCACAGGGCGCGAATCTCGTCAATCAGCGCCTGGAGGGAATCGCTCATAGGCTCGTCGTGCAGCAGAATGGAGCGACAGCCGGCGAAACGCGGGATCGCTGACAGTGTACCATGCGGCGCGCGGCGCAGGCAAGAACAGTGGCGTAACGTCCAGGGCTACGTCAAAGAGTCTGGTTGATCGTCCGCGCCGTGGGCGTCATGGGCTTTGAGTACATAATACCAAGTGGAATTGGCAATCCCGCATGGTCCTGCTCATCTCCACAGCTCGACAGCTCCACACAGGGCTTTGGAGAGCTGGAGAGCTGTGGAGGTGTGGAGCTGAGCCAATGCGATGCCATCAAGTGGAATCGGTATAATCCGCTCCAGGCTGCGCAGGCGGCCTTCGCATCCCCTGGCCGAGGGCTGATGGTCTTTGAATACATCATCCGCTCTAGCCCGCGCAGGCGGGCTTCGCCTTGCCTAGCCGAGGGCTTTAGCCCCACGGCCAGCCCGGCATACCGGATGAATTGCTCAAAGACCATCAGTCGCCGGGCGGACGACGTTGACGTAGCCATACCT